>ERZ1106976.765-NODE-765-length-35249-cov-4.972296_pt1 | contig 35249 bp, 33 predicted proteins | sample MGYA00403687_ERZ1106976 | MGnify/ENA primary metagenome ERZ1106976 (study PRJEB35170, sample SAMEA104062446) | human gut metagenome | biome: human gut; feature: human-associated habitat; material: faeces | place: Denmark | collected 2013-02-22 ... | reverse complement strand
TACTTTGGAGAAATGTGGATCGCATTGTGCTTGTTAATGATGGTACAATTCTTGCTGATTTGACGCCAGATGAATTGCTTTCAACAAATCTGCTTAGAGATAATGGTATTCGCGAGCCGCTCTATATAACCGCCATGCGTTATGCAGGAATTGATATTACAAAGGAAAAGAAGCCAGCTCATGCCGATTCAGTTGTGTTAGATGAGTCTGATCAAAAAAAACTGCGAAATTGGTTTTCGGCACAGCCATTCTCCCCAAAGGAGCCAGAAGGAGCTCCTCTTTTGGAAGTGAAAAATTTGAGCTTTGGCTACAATAAAGGGCAGCAGACATTAAAAAATGTCAGTCTTTCTGTGAAAAAAGGCGAGATGGTCAGCATTGTGGGACGAAACGGAGCCGGAAAATCCACATTCCTGAAGGTCCTCTGCGGTGACCTCGAGCCAACAAAGGGCAGTGTATCCAAGCCCGCGGAGCTACGCATGTCGGTGCTGCGCCAGGATCACTACGCGTTCGACGACTACACCGTGCAGGACACCGTTATCCTCGGCAACAAGCGCCTGTACGACATCATGCAGGAGAAGGACGCGCTCTACGCCAAGGAGGATTTCTCAGAGGAGGACGGCACCCGCGCTTCCGAGCTGGAGGCCGAGTTCGCAGAGCTGAACGGCTGGGAGGCTGAGTCCGATGCCAGCCGCATTCTGCAGGGCCTCGGTGTGCCCGTGGAGCTGCACAACGACCGTATGGCCGACACCGACGGCCGCATCAAGGTCAAGGTCCTGCTGGCGCAGGCCCTGTTCGGTCAGCCGGACATTATCCTGCTCGACGAGCCGACGAACAACCTCGACATTGAGTCCATCAACTGGCTGGAAAATTTCATCCTGGACTACGAGGACAACGGCCTTGTCATCGTCGTGAGCCATGACCGTCATTTCCTGAATACCGTCTGCACACATATCGTCGATATCGACTACGGTAAGATCCGCATGTATGTCGGCAACTACGACTTCTGGTATGAGTCGAGCCAGCTCATGCAGAACCTCATCCGCAGCAAGAACAAGCGCAATGAGGAAAAGATCGCCGAGCTGCAGGCCTTTATCTCCCGCTTCTCTGCCAACAAGGCCAAGAGCAAACAGGCCACGGCCCGCCGCCGCCTGCTCGATAAGCTCAGCGTCGAGGAGATGCCTGCTTCGTCCCGCCGCTATCCCTTTGTCGGGTTCACGCAGGAGCGCGAGGTCGGCAAGGACATCCTGTTTGTGACGGACGTCTCGAAGACCGTCGACGGCGTGAAGCTGCTGGACAAGGTTTCGTTCATCGTTAACCGCGGCGACAAGATCGCTTTTGTCGGCGAGAACGAGGTCGCGCAGACGACCATGTTCAAGATCCTCATGGGCGAGCTGGAGCCGGATGAGGGCACGGTCAAATGGGGCGTTTCCACGTCGCAGAGCTACTTCCCAAAGGACAACAGCGAGTATTTCGACGGCCACGACGAGACGCTTGTCGACTGGCTGCGCCAGTTCTCCGAAAAGAAGGATGACGTGTATCTGCGCGGATGCTGTTCTCCGGCGAGGATGTGTTCAAATCCGTTAAGGTGCTCTCCGGCGGTGAGAAGGTCCGCTGCATGCTCTCGCGCATGATGCTCTCGGGGGCGAACGTGATCCTGCTCGATCAGCCGACGAACCATCTGGACATGGAGTCCATTCAGGCCGTGAACAAGGGCCTCATCGCCTTCCCGGGAAATATCCTGCTGGCCAGCCACGACCACGAGATGATGCAGTCCGTGGCGAACCGCATCATTGAATTCCGCCCGGACGGCACGATCTGCGACCGCCTCGGGACATACGACGAGTATCTGGAGTATCAGGCGGCGCTGAAAAATTCATAAATCCGTCACCGATTCTTCGCCGCGCCGTGATACGATAGGAATATCAGAAAGGAGCCGCTGGAAGGATGCGGCCCCGAAAAAGAAAGAGGCGACGCATATGGCCATCCGTCTGAATGAAGATAAGGAGCTTGTCGCGCAGATCCGCGAGGGGCTTCGCCGCCGTGGGGGCTACTGTCCCTGCAGGCTCGAAAAGACCGAGGACAACAAGTGCATCTGCAAGGAATTCCGCGAGCAGATGAAGGATCCCAATTTCGAGGGGTACTGCCATTGCATGCTGTACTATAAAACAAAAGATCCGATAAAGGAGGAAGTATCCCATGCTGAAGATCACAGCGACCAATTATGATGAACTCGTCGCGCGGGCGGACAAGCCCGTGCTGCTGGATTTCTGGGCGGAGTGGTGCGGCCCGTGCCGCATGGTGTCCCCGGTCGTCGAGGAGATCGCTGCGGCCCATCCCGAGATCGCAGTCGGCAAGGTCAATGTCGACGAAGAGCCGGCGCTGGCGCAGGCCTTCCGTGTGCAGAGCATCCCGATGCTCGTGCTGCTGCGGGATAATGCCGTTGTCGCTGCCGCCGTCGGCGCGCAGTCCAAAGAACAGCTCGAGCAGAAGCTCGGCCTGTAAAACAGCGCAAGAAACCGGGACGGTTAGATGGGTGTTCATAAAACAGTCAATGGAGCGTATCGATACAGATACGCTCCATTTCTCATGTCAACATACTATGTAATGGGGCGCAGCCCCTTGGCTCTCCCTTTGGGAGAGCTGTCACCGCAGGTGACTGAGAGGGTCTTGCAGCCTTTTTCGAATGATAAGATCAATTTGTGTGCACACACCACGAAAATCCCTGTCGATATCCCGGTTGGAGAATCGCAGAATCTCCAACCCAAGAGACATCAGGAATTGAGAACGTTTCGCATCATAAGCAAGCCCCCGAGGTTCATAATGCTGAGAGCCATCCAATTCAATGACCAGTCTGGCCGAAGCACAGTAAAAGTCCACGATGAATCTGCCGATAATCCGCTGTTTATAAATTTTTACTGGATATTTGCGGAGAAAAAGGTACCAGAGCTTACGCTCATGGGGTGTCATCTCCCTGCGAAGCCGTCGGGCATTTTCTAATTGGGTGTTGTCTTTTGGTATGGTCATGGTTTGCCCTCTCCGTCCTCGCTATGCTCGGCCACCTCTCCCAAAGGGAGAGGCAAGGGATGCTCGCACGGTACACCGAAAGGTGTATAGAAGTGCGCCCTTTATCAGTTCGGCAAATTAAGTTTACCGCTCGATACGGTAGTATTTGAATGTTTCATCTTCTCCGACAAAGCGAAAGCCTACCTTTTCCAGCACATGCTGACTCCGGGTGTTTTTCCTGATGGTATCTGCGTTTACCGCAGCCATTCCAAACTCGTCAAAGGCGGTTTTTACTGCCAAACGTTCTGCCTGCGTTCCGTATCCCCTTCCCTTCACTGCGTCGTTTTGCATATGGATACTCAGGGAACATTCTTTTTTATCATGGTCGATCTGCTTCAATTGCAATTCCCCGATCACCTTATCTCCAAGCATGATCGCAAACAGTCTGCGTGAAGCATCCTGCCCCTTCATATCAAAATATCGATTTACCGCAGCTTCGTCATAAACATAGGGCTGAAACAGGTGCATATCCATATAGATAGACGCATCATTCGTCCAATGCTTGTACAGTTCGTGACATAGTTCTCGCGTCATCGCCTTTAACTGAATTGTTGGCATGTTAGACCTTACCTACCTTATTATTCCGACTTATTGTTTTGTTTAATTCTATCATATGGCTTTAATATATGCAATAACATTCCCGGCAGACATTACTGCCGGGAATGAAACTGTCTTATGACCACCCGGCTTTTGCGGCAGTCTGTTTTATTCCAAACATTCAAGTGTTTGTCAGAATTCTGCGATTTGTTTCGGTGCGAAATTTAAAAAGTCGGCCGAACAAAGTGAGTAGCGTATGCCGTCCAGCGTTCCGTTAAAGCCGAGCCTGCATGACTGCGCATGAAGATGCCCATACACAACCTGCTGCACGGGATACTGCGAAATAAGCTCCGTAAAAGCCGTCCGCATGCCGTTTTCGGCAACAGGTGGATAATGCAGCATCGTTATGACAGGCGCACGCCGAGCCGCCTTAAGCGACATTTCAAGCCGTATCAATTCGCGGTTGAAAATCTTTTCGTCGGCTTTTCCGAAGTTGGCAGCCGAAGGGAGCATCCAACCGCGTGAACCGCATACCGAAAACGCACCCATATCAACCGAATCATTCTGAACAATATACATACCGGCGGGCAAAACGGCGCGTATCCTCGTCGGCGATGCCCACCAGTAGTCGTGGTTGCCGCGGATAAGAATCTTTGTGCCGTTAAGCTCCGCAATTGAGTTCAGATCGTCAACGGCATCTTCAAGATACATTGCCCAGCAGATATCGCCCGGAACAAGCACACAGTCGCTTGGGGAGACGAGACTCTGCCATGCATCAAATATCTTTTCTCTGTGCCTATCCCAATTGGAACCGAAAACATCCATTGGTTTATCGGCTTTGCCGCTAAGATGCAGATCTCCGATTGCGAATAGTTTCATCAGAATATTACCGTTCAGTCAGTCTGCTGCCGATAAAGCAGCGGGGCTATGCGGGGATGCAATGCAATGCTGTCAATCGTCGCCGTTTTCGCGGTCTTCGTCAATATAGCCTTCATCGTCATCATCGAAGCTGCTGTCAAGCTCCGGAATTTCCGTTTCGGGAATTTCCGCTTCGTCAAGGGGCACGCCGACGTCCTCCATATCTGAATTATCCATTTCGTCGAGTGCGGCAATGGTCTTATGCTGCTTGCCGAGCCTTTCCTGACGCAGACTCTCTTTATAACATGCGGCACAAAGCTCCTTGCCCTTCATGGCGGGATTCTCGCCGCATTCAATGCACATCAAAACCTCGTTGTCATCATCGGAGGCTTTGCGCTTTCTTGAACAAACATCGCAAAGCTGTTGGTCATCACGAATATAATTCAACTCACATCTCGGACATTTCTTGTAGCCCATGGTTTAACCCTCGAAAAAATAATTAATTTATTGCCGATTTGATTTTATGAACACGGGTGCGGCAATCGACCCGCATTGCTTTGATAAGCGGTGATTGAGACGGATACGCTCTGCGCTTTTCGCCCGCATCAATCAACGCCTACCATATTATGCTGACATTGCCCCGTCATGTCAATAGGCAATTGCATAAAAATTAAAAATTTGTCCCCAAAAGTTTTCCGAAAACAAATCAGTGCCGCCGTTTAAGCTGCCGCTTGATATGCCGGGTTTCGTTTCGCAAACGCTCGGAATAATCGGGCAGCAGACAAAAAACATGATTCTGCGCCCTTTTTGCCGAAACAAACTTAAACCGGAGTTTTTTCGGACGCCGAAATTGTTTCCGCTGCGGGGGCGGAAGGCTTTGAATCAGCTTCCGTTTCGGAATCATTGCCGAACATGTCACCGTAAGCAACTGCTTCGAGCCTTTCCAGCAGCTCCGACCTGCCGTCACCGGTTTCACTCGAATATGCAATTGCATACGGTGGTGCGCCGAGTTCGCGGGCACGGGCAACCGCAGTCTGTTTGCGTCGCGTTTTTGCCAGTTTATCGGCTTTGGTTGCAATGAGCGTGTACGGAATCGCATAATAGAGTATGTACTTAAACATTTGTTTATCATCGCGAGTCGGCTCGTGGCGAATATCCACAAGCATGAAAATATGCTTCACCCTTCCGGAGGCAAGGTAGCTTTCGATAAGTTCGCCCCATTGTGCCTGCTCCTGCTTTGACGCCTGTGCAAAGCCGTATCCGGGAAGATCTACAATGTAGAAATCCCCGTTGATGCGAAAATAGTTTATAAGCCGCGTCTTTCCGGGTTTTTGTGATGTTTTTGCAAGTTTATTCATGTTGCAGAGCGAGTTTATAATTGACGATTTGCCGACATTTGATTTGCCGACGATTGCAATTTCGGCACCGCCCTCGGAGGGATAGCCCCCGTTTTTACCGACGCTCGTTACAAATTCAGATTTTTTAATCCTGAGCATATTCAAAAATCTCCTGAACCGTTGTGCAAGGCATTTTAGCAGGATTTCATGAAAATGTAAACAAGAAAATTTTTATATACAGCACACCGCCGGTGCCTCCTGCGTTTCCGCCGGGTTTTTTTGCGGCGGTTTATCGGCATTGAACCCGATGTGCGGTCGGATGCGCACGAACTTCAAAGAATGCTTTTGCACAAAACAAAAAATACGCTTTCCGGATGAGTTTTGTCGAATCAGAAACTATTTCAATTGCTTTTCCGATTTTCGCCGTAAAAGGGCAAAAAAACCTGAATAAATTATTCCGAAAATGTCCATTATTTGAATATAAGAAAAACGTTGAATAACAATTGCTTATCAAAGATTTGTTGTTTGACGTGTTAACCGAAAAACAAACTTGAATCGGAGGTCGGCAATGGCAATCAACAAAGTGGAAATCTGCGGCGTGGACACCGGGAAACTTCCGCGTATCAGCTATAAAAAGAGCACTGAGCTGCTCGAACGGATAAAATCAGGTGATGAATCGGCGCGTGATGAATTTATTCAGGCGAATCTGCGGCTTGTGCTGAGCGTTATTCAAAGGTTCTCAAACCGCGGCGAACAGCCGGATGATTTGTTCCAGGTCGGCTGCATCGGGCTGATTAAAGCGATCGATAATTTCGATTTGAGCCATAATGTCCGCTTCTCCACATATGCCGTGCCGATGATTATCGGTGAAATCAGACGATTCCTTCGCGACAACAGCAGCATAAGAGTCAGCCGCTCTCTGCGCGACACGGCCTATCACGCGATGCAGGTCAGAAGCAGGCTGGTTGATGAAAAGGGTGTTGAACCAAGTTTAAACGAAATAGCTGCAGAATTGGGCGTTCCCGAGAGCGACGTTGTTTTCGCCTTGGATGCAATTTCCGATCCGATTTCGCTCAATGAACCTATTTTTCGGGATGACGGTGATGCGGTCTATATTGTGGACCAGGTCAAGGATGACACGGCGGACGATAATCGCTGGCTGGACGGCATTGCAATTTCAACAGGCATGAGCAAACTCTCGGAACGGGAAAGAAAAATTTTACAACTTCGCTTCTTTAACGGGAAGACACAAACGGAGGTTGCAAAATCGGTCGGCATAAGTCAGGCGCAGGTGAGCCGCCTTGAAAAAGCAGCTCTTGCAAGGATGCGGAAGTTTGTATAATGCGTTCCGCTCAGCGCAGTAAGCCCGCTTTGCGCACCATACATACGGCGAAAAAATTTATTTCACGCCTTTTTAACATACTGTTAATTTTGGCTGCAAACTAATCAGGCTGACAAGAAAATGTGGCAATTATATGTACTAAATAAGTCAAAATTAGTACAAATGCTGTTTTGTGACTTTTTTTGGTGCCAACAGGGCAATTTTTGTTAAAAATTCTTGAATGCGGTATTGCAATTTTTAGCCGGACAGAGTAGAATATAACCAGTGAATACAATATATGTGAGGTAAAGACTATGATTATCAAAGACGTATCCGCTGCAGAACTCGAAGTAATGGAGATTATCTGGGCAGCAGGCAAACCCGTTATCATCACCGATATTTGGCAGGCGATCGAGGGCCATGACTGGACTTATCAGACCGTTCAGACTTTCGTTAACCGCCTCAACATGAAGGGCTTCATCAAAATCGTCGGCAAGAAGGTTCGCAGCTTCGAATATCTGCCCCTTCTTACCCGTGCAGAATATGTTGCACAGACCCGCGGTCATCTGCTCAACGGCAACGAGGGCGCAAGTCTCTCCGATTTCGTCGTTGCAATGCAGAAGCTCGGTCGCTGCAATGCTGCCGATCTTGAAAAGCTTGCCGAAACCGTAAAGCTTCTCAGGGGCTGATTCGATGACACGGCAGGCTCTGCCCGAGCAGTTTCTGCCGGATGAAAACTCCTAAAGTATTTTCAACACTTATCTCCCAAAAACCGCAGGGCTTTCCGCTCTGCGGTTTTTTCGGGTGCGGACTCCGTGAATCGGCTCTTGACTCCGTGCCGAGTGCTGACAACGAGTTGTTTCCGGTTTGATGCAGACAGCCGTATGCATCAGGAAACATAAAACCCGCACGGGGGATAGATATACCGTGCGGGTTGATTATGCATGGGCGGCGGCTGTAAGCCGCTCAAACTCAGAACTCGATTTTTTTCTCGATATAGGGAACAAGTTGGTCAATGGGCAAACGAATCTGCTGCATTGTGTCCCTGTCGCGAACGGTGACGGTGTCCTTCTGCATATCGTTGGAGGGATCGCCTTCAACAGTTTCGAAATCAACTGTTATGCAGAGCGGGGTACCGATTTCGTCCTGGCGGCGATAACGTTTGCCGATTGCACCGGTCTCATCGTAATCGACCATGAAATGCTTGGACAGCATTGCATAAAGCTCTTTGGCTTTGTCGCCGAGCTTCTTCTGAAGCGGAAGAACGGCGGCCTTGTAGGGAGCGAGCGCGGGATGCAGATGCAGAACGTTGCGAACATCGCCGTTTTCGAGAGTCTCCTCATCGTAGCAATCGCAGAGGAATGCGAGAGCCATGCGGCCTGCGCCGACGGAGGGTTCGATACAATAAGGAATGTATCGGGCATTCGTGAACGGATCCATGTATTCCATGCTCTTGCCGCTGTGTTCCGCATGAGCTTTAAGGTCATAATCGGTGCGGCTTGTAACGCCCCAGAGTTCACCCCAACCGAACGGGAAACGATATTCGATATCGGTTGTGCCGTTGGAATAGTGGCAAAGCTCTTCGGGTGAATGTTCACGCCTGCGCAGCCGTTCCTCACTCATGCCGAGGCTGCGGAGGAAGTTGTAGCAATAGCTGCGCCAATAGTCGTACCATTCAAGTTCCGTGCCGGGTTCGCAGAAGAATTCAAGCTCCATCTGCTCAAATTCCCTTGTGCGGAAAATGAAGTTGCCCGGAGTGATTTCGTTGCGGAAGGATTTGCCGATCTGTGCAATCCCGAACGGGATTTTTTTGCGCATCGTGCGCTGAACATTTTGAAAGTTGACAAAAATGCCCTGCGCGGTTTCGGGACGAAGATAAATCTCGTTTGCCGTGTTTTCGTTGACACCCTGGAAGGTTTTGAACATCATGTTGAATTTGCGGATGCCGGTGAAATCATGCTTTCCGCATTCGGGGCAGACAATGCCCTTTTCGTTGATGTATGCTTCCATCTGTTCGTTTGTCCAGCCGTCGGGGTGAACATCGGCAAGACCGTTTGCTTCGGCATAATCTTCGATAAGCTTATCGGCGCGGAACCTTGCTTTGCAGGCTCTGCAATCCATGAGCGGATCATTAAAATTGACAACGTGCCCGCTTGCAACCCATACTTCGGGGTTCATCAGAATCGCGCAGTCAACGCCGACATTATAGGGGCTTTCCTGAACGAATTTGCGCCACCATGCGCCTTTGATGTTGTTAAGGAAAAGAACGCCGAGCGGACCGTAGTCCCAGCAATTCGCCAACCCGCCGTAAATTTCCGATCCTGAGAAAATGTAGCCCCGGTTTTTACACAGAGCTACAATCTTATCCATAGAAAATTCTGTTCTCATAGCGATACCGTTGAAAGCAGCAATCAGACGTTACGCTGAACCTTGCCGGAACGCAGGCAACGGGTGCATACATTCATCTTCTTAGGAGTACCATTGACGATGACGTTAACACGTTGTACGTTGGGAGCCCAGATACGCCTGGTCTTCCTGTTGGAATGGCTGACGAGATTACCGCTCATTGCGCCCTTACCGCATACTTCACAAAACTTACCCATTTCGTTACACCTCCTTGCCGAATCTGCCGTGTATGAGGTTGAATGCGATTGAAGGAAAAACCGCAGAATGCGGAACATACCCTGCAAAACCGCATACGAATACACGGGACGAAAATCAAACATCGGTATTTTATCACCTTTTTAAGCAATATGCAAGCACTTTTGCGGCAATCGGGCATATATATTAACAAAATTTCAAATAATGCTGATGGAAGCTGCACCTGAATGAGCAAAAGCGGCGGCAAATCCGAGCCGCCCGGAGTTTTCGGAATGCAGCTGCGAGTGCAAATAAACAAGGTTGAAAGGAATCTTTTATGAAATCGAAAAAAATCGGCAAAACATTGGTGTACATCGTTTCTATTGCGGCTGCGCTTGCGGCGGGAGGGATATCTTCCGTCTTTGCAATGTCCGCCATGAAGGAGTACGGCGCGCTCAGACAGCCGCCGCTTGCGCCGCCGCCGTGGCTTTTCCCGGTCGTGTGGACAATTTTGTTCGTTTTGATGGGGGTATCGGCGGCAAGAATATATATTGTCGGCAAGCAGGACCGCAGCGGAGGAACAGTTCGGTGCGGAGACAATTCGGATATCGGCGGGCAGGCGGCGGGTGCGCTCCGCGTTTACCTCGTTCAGCTCATTTTGAATATGCTCTGGACGCCGCTGTTTTTCACGCTTAATCTTCGCCTTGCGGCGTTTGTTCTGCTTGTGATGCTGCTCGTCACCGTGATTGTAATGACATGCAGGTTTTTCAAACTTGATAAAGTTTCGGGTATTTTGATGCTGCCGTATATCGCGTGGCTGCTTTTTGCAGGTTACCTGAACCTCGGAACATATATTCTGAACGGCTGAACTCTGCCGAAACAACAGGACGAAGGCGGCAGAAATATTAGAAAATATTAGAAAAAATATATAGGCAAAAAACTCGGTTTCGCGGTTGAATAAGGCATGAATTAGCGTTATAATCAATCTAACGGGATTTTCTCGGGAAAAGGTTGAACAGCATTGAATCAACCGCGGCCCGGCTTCCCAAAAACAAGCGAACTATTTTTTCTAAAGGAGTTTTTGCTATGAAATACGATCGTGTTTATAACTTCTCCGCAGGCCCCTCCATCCTCCCCGTTGAGGTTCTTGAGAGCGTGCGCGACAACCTTCTCAACTATGAAGGCAGCGGCATGTGCGTCATGGAGATGAGCCACAGGTCCAAGGTTTTCCAGCAGATCATCGACGAAGCCGAACAGGATCTGCGCGACCTTATGAACATTCCCGATAACTACAAGGTCATGTTCATTCAGGGCGGTGCAACGCTTCAGTTTGCAATGCTGCCCATGAACCTTATGAAAAACGGTGTTGCTGACTATATCGTAACCGGCAACTGGTCCAAAAAGGCATATAACGAAGCAAAGAAATACGGCAAGATCAACCTTGTTGCAACCAGCGAGGATCGCAATTACAGCTACATCCCCGATTGTTCCGATCTTCCCATCAGTGAGGATGCGGATTATGTTTACATCTGCGAAAACGAGACGATTCACGGAACCACATACCAGACTCTTCCCAACACCAAGGGCAAGATTCTTGTTTCCGACCAGAGCTCAATGTTCCTTTCAAAGCCCTGCAATGTTTCCGATTACGGCGTTATCTACGGCGGCGTACAGAAGAACATCGGCCCGGCAGGCATGGTAATCGTAATCATGCGTGAAGACCTCATCCGTGAGGATCTGCCCCAGTTCGTTCCCACCTACATGAGCTATGCTACCCATGCAAACAACGGCTCAATGTACAACACCCCCAACTGCTGGAGCATTTATGTCTGCGGTCAGGTATTCAAGTACCTCAAGAGAATCGGCGGCCTTGAAGTTATGGCAAAGATGAACGAAGAAAAGGCAAAGATTCTTTACGATTTCCTCGATGAGTCCAAGATGTTCCGCGGCACGGTTGAAAAGGAATTCCGCTCTCTCATGAACGTTCCCTTTGTAACCGCTTCCAAGGAAACGGATGCGGAAGTTGTTGCAGCAACCAAGGCAGCGGGCTTTGACAACCTCAAGGGCCACAAGAGCGTCGGCGGTCTGCGTGCCTCCATTTATAACGCAATGCCCAAGGAAGGCGTTGTTGCTCTCGTTGATTTCCTCCGCAAATACGAGCAGGAAAATTACAAGGGCTGAGCCTGAGTCCGTTTGCTGTCACTAAATAAAAATGCAGCCGACTGCTGCGGGCAGCGTTTCGCACCCTGCCCGCGACAGTTTTCACCCAATTGATAAATTATACATTATTAAGGAGATTATACTATGCGTATTCTTGCATCAGACGGTATGGAAAAGAATGCTGTTGCCGCACTGCGCGCACAGGGTCATGAAGTCGTTGAACAGTTCTATGAGCCGGCAGAGCTTGCAGAACAGGTAAAGAACTTTGATGTTCTCGTTGTTCGTTCCGCAACCAAAGTTCGCGTTCCCATCATTGATGCGGCATGCGAAACCGGCAAACTGAAGCTCATCATCCGCGGCGGCGTCGGCATCGACAATATCGACCACAAATATGCCGAAGAAAAGGGCATCAAGGTCATGAACACTCCTCGCGCTTCCAGTGATGCTGTTGCAGAGCTTGCAATGGCTCATATGCTCTCCTGCGCTCGCTTCATCAGCGTTGCGGGTCACACCATGCGCGAGGGCAAATGGGAAAAGAAGGCATACAAGGGCATTGAGATTCACGGCAAAACCCTCGGCATCATCGGTTTCGGCAGAATCGGACAGGCTCTCGGCAGGATGGCTAAGGGCATGGGCATGAATGTTATCGCATTCGATATTTTCCATATTCCCGGTATTGAAGAGCAGACCGGCATCAACTATGTTGAAATGGACGAGCTGCTTGTAAAATCAGATTTCATCAGCGTTCATGCTCCCGCAGTTGACGGCGGTGCAATCATCAATGCTGCAAATATCGCAAAGATGAAGGACGGCGTTGTTATCATTAATACCAGCCGCGGCACCAATGTTGACGAAGCAGCTCTGCTTGATGCACTCAACAGCGGTAAGGTTTATGCAGCAGGTCTTGATGTTTGGGCAGAAGAACCCAGCAAGAACGAGGCTCTTTACAACCATCCCCATGTCAGCTGCACCCCCCATATCGGTGCTTCCACCACCGAAGCTCAGAAGCGCATCGGTGCTGAAATCGTTGATATCATCGGCAAGTTCTTTGCGTAACTGCGTAACACAGAATTGCCGAATCGGCAAGTTCTTTGCGTAACTGCGTAACACGGAATTGCCGAACATGCAGGCTCTTTGCTCAGCACAGGGCTGACGAATAATGATTTTTTTCGCAGTCGAGGGAGAGCTTCGAATTGCGACAGAACCTGAAATTGCCGCAGCAGCTTTGTGATTTCCGTTTCGGAACCGACACGGCTGCTGCGGTTTTGTTGTACCGTGAACAAACAATAATTGAAGGGGGCTAACCTGAACATGAACGAAAAAGATGAACTGAATCTGTTTGTTATCTACACCGCAAAACCCGGAATGCGGGAAGCGTTTCTGAACGCTGTGAAATCGAGAGGGATCCTTCAGCTGATACTTGATGAAAAGGGCTGCCGGCGGTACGAGTATTTTGCCTCTGTTCAAAATCCCGACACACTGCTGCTTGCCGAAACATGGGAAAATGCGGAACTGCAAAAAATCCATATGACGCAGCCGCATATGACGGAATTGAAGGCGATTAAAGAAAGGTATATAGAGTCCACCGAAATCGGCAGGATGATTAAAAACTGACGGCTGAACCCATGTTAACATGAAAGAGCGGCGGTCGGCCGAAAAAACAGACAAAAACGAAAGAAGTGCAGACGGGCGAAATCGCTCTTCTGCACTTCGATTAAACATATTCGCTTTTTAAAATGAACGACAGCAAAGCCGATTCATTTTGAAAAAACGGTAAAGCAGGATGCAATTAATACTTGCGTTTCCTTGCAGCTTCAGCCTTCTTTTTGCGTTTTACGCTGGGCTTTTCGTAATGCTCACGCTTTCTTGCGTCAGCAAGGATACCTGAACGAGCACATTTACGCTTCCAACGTTTAATTGCGCTTTCCAAGGATTCATTTTCACCAACACGGATTTCCATTATCAGTTTCCCCCCTCTCTCTTGCGGGAAATGAATGATTCAACCCGACCGCGGCCGACTCGAATTACTGATACATTATACTCAATGTTCATCGTTTAGTCAACCTGAATAATGCAAATATATTGAAAAAACAGGAATATACTTATTTCGCCTTATGAGAAGCCGCTATATCGCGCATTTGAAATGCGTCGGACAGCGGTTCGGTGCGGCAATTTTTTGCAGCGAAGTTGTGATATAATAAGTGAATACCGATTAAATTCGGATATGCGGCACGAAACTTACAAAACTGTAAGCACGGCTGAAAGCCTGTTGTAAGCATGGCATGCTATACTTTTGTTTGTTGAAAGGCGGATAACATCGGATGTTGTGCCGGCCTGCTTAAAAAGCATGAGTTAAATCGCAATGCATTACAGAGCCGGCAAAGATTGGTTTAAGCAGACACTGCTGCCGAGCGGAGTCGGCCGTTACACGGTCGGAAACTCAAGCAAAATCGAAAAAACAGAGAGGAATGAGCAAAATGAAAAAAGAGCTTTTTAAACTTGCGCTGCATGGGCTGAAGGGGAAAAAGCGCAGCAGCCTGCTTACGGTTATTATTCTGACAATTTCATTTGCCGCTGTGCTTGTTACGCTTTGCATAACGGGCAGCATTATAAAAACGAATGCGGAATACAGGCTGAACACCTACGGCGCATGGTACGGCGCAATACCGTACGGAATTGAGGGCGATGCGGAGTTTTTGAGCACGGTGAACGGCATCGGAGAGATCGGAGCGGCGACGGTCTACGGTCAGGCAGTATCAAAAAGCGGCGTCGCGGTCACATCCGTAGGTTCGGCGGACGGGAATTTGCTCAAAATCGGACGAATCGAATTGCAGGACGGAGAGTTCCCGCAGCATGACAGTGAAATAGCGTTGGAAGCTTCCGCTCTTTCGAAACTCGGAAAGAATTATACGATCGGACAGGAGATTGACTTCACCGTTCTTTTTGATGCCGAGTCCGTTGATGCCGAATCCGAAGAATCCGCTGAAGGGATAAAAATCCCGGTTGAATGCACCTTCACGCTGTGCGGCGTTTTGCGCGAATACTCGAGCCTTTGGCAATTGAGCGAGAACAAGCTTTCAAAACCTGTTTGCGGTGCGCTTGTCACAAATACGGCGGGAGAAAATTTGCGGACCAAAGCAATTGAAACAGCTGCGCAGATGAATGAGCAGTCCGAAGAGGGGGCGGCGCATGTTTCGGTCGCGGCAGCAAACCGTCAATTCTTTTTTGAAGTTGATGAAGCGGAACGCGGACAGGCAGCGGAGAGTATCAATGCTTACATGCAAAAAACACGTCGCGGAACAAATGCGGACAAAGCTGTTTGCATAAACACCGCCGCGTTTTCGGATAAAAGTGAAGCGAATTATCATTCGTTTTATATTTGCCTGATTCTTGCCGTGACCGTTATTGCAGTGGTCTGCATATATGCTGTTCAGCTCCGCAAGCAGGTCAGAGGGATCGCTCTTTTCCGAAGTATAGGCATAACAAAACGGCAGCTGAGACTGCTGCTGACGTTTGAAACGCTTATTCTGTGCCTGCCTGCGCTTGGAGCGGGAACACTGCTCGGAACCATTATAACAAAGCTGATTTTGAAGCTGTTTGTGTATGCAAAATCCGCACCGGTGCAGGTGGACGTTCCGCTGTCGCAGCTTGCGGTCACGGCACTGTGCTGGATTGCAGGGATATTTGCGGCGCGAATGACTGTTTTCCGCATCGCACTTTCAGAGCCGCTGACGGGAAGGATGCATACAGCCCGCCGACGTGCGCATGCGTTTGAAGTTTTCCGCCGCACTGCGGTCGTGCTGCTTGCCGCTGTATTCTGCGGTGCGGTTATATTCGGCGTTCTGGAATCACTTTATCCGAGAGCCGATATGCATAAATGGCAAAATCAACCTGCATATGTTCTGAATGCGGAATCTTCGGAGGTTGCATTTATCAGGGATGGTCGAAATGCACAGCTTATTACTGCGGATATGCTGAAAACCTATCAGAGCATACCCGGCGTCACAAAGGCAGCTGCATTAAATTCGATGACGGTGGAGCTGACGTTCGACGGCGACAAAAACAGCAGCCTTTTCACCGCTTTGCGTGAATATGACCCGCGGTTTGAGGACGGTGCAGCCGTGTGCCTGTATGCCTTATCGGAGGAAAGCCTCGGCACATTGATTGACCCTTCCGCTGTTGATGCGGCGGCATGGCAGGCGTTTTCAAACGGAGAAGGCGTCATAATGTCCTTTCCTGTCGGAACGGACGGCGGAGTGTTTTTTAATCGTGAACACTTCGGCGCAGCCGATTTATCGGCTGGTGATGAGATTTCAGTCGGCTGCTACGGTTCAAAACTCATTCGGGAGGAAGATGTATGCAGGTTAGGCGCTTACAGCAAGCTGCTCACAAAAAACGTAAGCATCGCTGCCGTGGCAGAATTCGATCACGAAAAAACCAATCTGATTCTCACAGGTGCTTATCAGCCGTACACAGTATTCTGTTCGGACGAATTCCTGAAAAACATCCTGACGGAATGCGAGCCGGGCAGCCTTTGCGGGAGCTTTGTTACCGGTGACAAAAACGCTGTTGAAGCCGAATACGGCTGTAACACTGCGAATGTATATACCGACCTTAATGCCGGCTATGTTTCAACGGACAGTGTGCTTGCTGAAATAACTGCCAAACAAAGCATTTCAATGAACAACAACCGTGAACAGTATGCAGCGTATATACAGGAGGATTTGCAAAAGCTCATATTGATTTACTCGGGATGCGGCTGCATCGCACTTGTCATGCTGCTGCTTATCGGAAACATTCTGACGCTTGAAGCGGAGGGAGAGGAGCGCGAATTCGGCATTCTGCGTGCGCTCGGAATGTCCAAACGTCAGCTTCGGTGGAAGCTGAATTGCCGTGCCGCGCTGCGCGGCGCAGCAGCAGTATTGTGCGGCTGGCTCGTGTATGCGGCATATATGTTTGCTTCTGCAATTTCGCGTTATAACCATCGGCAGGAAGTGAATGCAGATATGAATGTGCTTGATTTCGTGCAATCCGGTCTTTCGGGACTTGCACAGGGGGGAGCGAACGCGCTGACGGTTGTGCTCATTACGGTTAGCTGCGCAGCGATACTCATCCTGCTCTCCCGTGCAGCAAAGCATCGACTGACGCGAAACGATCTTGCGGCAATGCTTCGCGGACGCTGAACGGCCGTTTTGAACAAAAGATGAATCTTGGACGAAAATTTATTGTGAAATATAAGGAGAAAAATTATGTCAATTATTTTACGGGCAGAAAAACTGTACAAAGAGTACAAAACATCATCCGGAGCGGTGAACGCATTGAACGGAGTCGATCTTTCGATTGAAAAGGGACTTTTCTATGCGATAATCGGAAGAAGCGGTTCCGGAAAATCCACCCTGCTTCATGTTCTGAGCGGACTGGACAGGCCGACATCCGGAAAAGTGCTTATCGACGGCGTGGATATGTTCTCGTTCTCTGACGAAAAAATGGCAATCTTTCGCAGACGCAGCATGGGCTTTGTGTTTCAGCAGTTCAATCTGCTGGATGAGTACTCCGTGTTGAACAACATTTGTATGCCGCTGAGGCTGGACGGCAGGAAGCCGGACGAAACATTTCTTGCAGAGGTTACAAAGATGCTCGGAATCGAAGAAAAGCTGAAAAAGTACCCTTATGAGCTTTCCGGAGGTGAGCAGCAGCGTGTTGCAATAGCGCGCTCGATTCTTGCAAAGCCGCATATCATTTTTGCGGATGAGCCGACGGGCAATTTGGACAAAAAAGCGGGGGAGGACACGCTTAACCTGCTGAGCAGCTGTGCGGCGCGTTTCGGACAGACTCTGATAATCGTTACCCATGATCTTGAGATCGCAAAAAAAGCGGACAGAATAATTAAAATTGAGGATGGAAAGATTGTCTCAAATCAGCTATAATAAACAATGAACCCCGAACGGGAATGCGGATGTTGTTGAATGACTGAAAACAGGCAGGAGGTGCAGTGCCGTGAACAAACATATACTTGTCACTGAAGACGATAAAAACGTTGCCGATGGGCTGCGGGAAATTCTTGAAAGCGACGGCTATACCGTTTCATGCGCGGACTGTGCCTCTGCCGCAATGCAGACAATGCGTGACGGCGGTGCGGATCTTGTTATTCTGGACGTACGCTTAGGGCAGGATGACGGTTACGAGCTTTGCCGCAGGATAAGAGAGTTTTCAAATGTGCCGATACTTTTTTTAACTGCATGCAGCAGCGAAATCGAGCTTGTGCGCGGCTTCCGTGCCGGCGGGGACGATTATGTTGCAAAGCCGTTCAGGATGCACGAACTTCTTGTTCGCATTGAAGCTCTGCTGCGCCGCACATCAAAAAAGAGCAGCGGAGTCCTGAGAACGGGAGAACTCAGCTACGACAGCGCAAGCTGCCGCATCAGGCGAAAAGGGAACGTGCTTGAGCTGACCGCAACCGAAACAAAGCTTGCTGCGGCACTGATAACGCATTCGAAACAGACCGTGTCCCGTGAGGAGCTTCTGTATCTGGTTTGGGATAAGGATTCGGCATTTGTGGATGCAAACACCTTAAGCGTGAATATCAGTCGGCTGCGCGACAAACTCGGAAAGGTTAACGGCAAGCCCTACATTGAAACCGTGCGCGGCATAGGTTACCGCTGGACATTGCCCGTTACGGAGCAATAAGAGTTTTTACGGAAGAAAACGAACGGAGAAAACGCAATGCAATGGCTGATTTGGCTTGCCCTCCTGCTTGCAGCGGCGCTCGGCGGTGAATTATTTCATATTTGCAGGCAAAGACGTGAGCTCGACAGGCTTTCAAAGTCGGTTGAGCATTTTTTGCTGTATCCGGAGGACGATATTGAAGAAACATTGAACGAAGGAGCCGTTGCGAATCTTCAAAACGCATTTTCCGAGCTTACGGCACAGTTTTCGCTCATGCGTGCCGCTTCCGCGCATCGTGAAGAAGAAATGACGCATTTTGTTGAAAACATTGCGCATCAAATCAAAAACGCTGCGACCGCATTGCAGATTCGACTGGATATTCTGCAAATGAAATTGAAGCTTCCGGATGAGGTTGAAGCTTTGAAGAAGAGTCAGCTTTGCATGAACCGCCTCACGGACGAGGTGGACAGGGTATTGAAATCAAGCCAGCTTGCATCCGGCAAAATAACGATGGTTCCGGAAAAAATCGATCTTTCAGAAGCAATAAAGGAATGCTGCGATGAACTGAGCCCTCTTGCCGAAGCCCGCAGCGTTGAACTGCTTTTTGAACCAAAGAATTCAATTTGCATTTCCGCGGATGCTTTTTGGCTGCCGCAGGCGATAAGCAACATAATCAAAAACGCCGTTGAGCATACCGCCCGCGGAACTGCCGTTAACGTCATAATCAAAGACTGCATACAGAACATTGAAGTTCGCATTGAGGATCACGGTGCGGGCATTCCGGAGGATGAACTTCCGCTCATGTTTGAACGATTTCATCGCGGAGCCGCCGCAAAAGCAGGCTACGGAATCGGCTTGTCAATGGCGAATGATATTGTCAGAGCGCACCACGGCAGCATCAGAGTCGTGAATATGCAGTCAGGCGCGGCATTCACGATCACTTTGCCGGTGCTCGACGGCACAAAGCCGTATCTGGATGCGGAAGGGGATTAAATCCCGTGTTTTTACTGAAACTTTTTGGGCAAAATACAGCCGCAGATACAAATTCGCATTTAAAGCCAGCACACAGGACGTCAAGCTCACGGAGGCAGACAGGCATAACCGTTAATTCTTTGTCAAAATCAATAAATATATTGCAATTTCTGCTCAAATTACTGTATAATTGATAGCATGGAAAAACAAAGAAATAAAAGAGGGTCATTGCCCATCGGTTTGCGCATCATCGGCATTATCATTGCCGTGCTTGCTGCCGCATACGGTTTATATGCCGGAATGGGTAATTCCACAGGAAATTTTGACGGCGAAATGCAGATATTCGCGCTTGACGTCGGTCAGGGCGATTCATTCTTCATTATTTCGCCGAACGGCAAAACGATGCTGATTGATTCCGGCGAATCCTCAAACTCAAAGCAGATTGAGCAGTTTATCCGCGAAAAGGGTGTTCGGCAGCTTGATGTTGTTATCGGCTCGCACACCCATTCGGATCATGTCGGTTCAATGCCGTATCTGCTTGATGCCTTTGATGTCGGAAAATATGTAATGTCCGAAGCGGGGCTTGAAACGAGGATTCAAAAACGAATCAACGCCGTGCTTGAAGAAAAAGATATTCCATGCAGTTATGTATGGGCGGGAGATGTTATTGATTGGGACAGCGACTGCAAGGTGACAGTTCTTTCGCCCGTACCGGAATTTGATGAGTATTCAAAGACGGATTGGAATGAATGGAGCCTTATCATACGCGCGGAATACGCAAATCACTCGATGATTTTCACCGGAGATGCAACCGTGCGTTCCGAACAGGCTGCAATGCTGAACAATGAGAAATATTTGTTCGATGCCGATGTTTTGAAAGTGCCGCATCACGGTTCAACGACAAGCTCCTCTCTCGGTTTTTTGGAGGCTGTCAGCCCGGAATACGCAATAATTTCCGTCGGAAAAGGCAACAGCTACGGACATCCCGACTACGATACAATTCAAAAACTGAAGCAGGTTAATGCTGAGATTTACCGTACGGACGAGCTTGGCACAATAAACATTGTTTTCAGTGCGGATGACATAAAAATCACATACTGAAGCCTGAAAAAAATCTCGGGTAAATAAGGATTGGAGGAAAAAATGTATTGTCCTGATTGCAAAATTGAGGTAGAGTCCGGCGAGTACTGCCCGCTTTGCGGAAGAAAACTCGTGAGGGATTCACACAGCACGGGAACCGTTGTTGATGACAGCTTCAGCGGTGAAGCGGCTCAGGTTTCCGGAAAAAAACGCTGCAAATTCAATTTCAGCAAACCGCTTTGCGCTGTGTTTGCATTGCTGTTGATTTTGAGCCTTGCGATGCCGTGGTTTCATCTGAATGTGAAATATGTTTCGGCAAATGTTGTTGACGACAGGCTGACAATTCTTCAGCTTAAACCGCAGTTCTCATATTATTGCGGCATGGTGTCAAGACTTGCCGGAACTTTCGGCACGGATATGAATCAATACGCGGATTTGATCACGGCAGCGGAGGGTATTTTGCTTGCAGTTGAAAGCTATTTTATGCTCTGCGGAATTCATTTCCTGCTGTTCGGGATTATCGGTTTGTTTTCAAGGGGAAAACTGCGCTACTATTTTGCGCGTGTCGGCAGCACGATGTACATTATCGGATTGCTGGTGTTGATAATTGCGGTGCTTATCGGCAATGCAAAACTCGGCGCTGCCGTTGCAGCGTTCGGCGCGCAGAATGAGCTGCAAATCTCCGCCTCTGTCAAGCTTACTGCGCACCCGTACATTGCGCTTGCGGCTGCACTTGTTTTCAGAATCTTCGGAATTCGCCTGCTTCGTTATTTGAACGGCGTAAGCTGCCTGAATCGCGGAATAACGGATATTGCAAAACGCGAGTTTTCATTGATTCACTGCGTGAATAAAGTACCCAAAACGTACTCAAAGCCCAAACATCGCGGCAGAACGAATTACACGTCCTACGGTGATACGGAAAGCTTCAACGATGGAATCGTAGACTGATATTTGATTTTGAATAACTGCTCAAAAAAGCTTTGCACGCTTGCGTGCAGGGCTTTTTTTGAATACCCGATGAATATATGCATTGGGAAGAATACCGATATGCTCTGCGGGAAGAATAAACCCGACAGACGGGATGCATGGAGGAATTGTCATGACAATGAATGAAAAAGAACGGGGTATGAAATGCGGCAGAATACATCGGAGCAGGAGAGTGATGCTTCCGATTCCGGCATTCATGCTTTTATGCATGGTTTTTATTATGCTTGCGGGAACTGCGGCGGCGATAATGCCGTTCCCGTCGTCGGAGCTGCTTCCGGTTGATGAGCTGCTGTCCGTGTTATATGCGGCAAATTCCTCGCATTCTGATGAAAGCTGCGAACAGCCGAACATCCCGGCTTCCGTGAGCGGAGAGCGCGGTGAAGAAGATTCAGCTCGCGTTGCGGAAGCATTGCAGAGTTTTTTGAATACGGGTGAAACGGTCAATTTAGAACAAATGCTGCACCCTGCTCACCTGTCTGCACTGCGGGAAGGCTGCGGTAAGCTTGTTCCGACGTCGGGCGTATCAAAACTCGGGGAATCAATTCGTTCGCTGCTGCTGCACAGAATTGCCGTTAAGCTTTGCGGTGACGGGGCGGCCGACTTTTATCCCGAGCATGTGGAATGCACCGTGGTTTCGGTTGAAAAAACGGATGCAGAGGAAACGGAACGCATAATCGAAAGTGCACGGAGCAACGGTGCAGCTGATGCCTGCGGAGGAATGAATATACGACTGGCAGTAAGCTTTTTGAAAGATGAAAAATTGCTCTGTTTCGAGGAATGCTCTTTGATTGCATTTGAATCGGATTACGGCTGCTGCCTTCTGCCGGAGAGTCTTATAAACCTGATTGCGTGATTTAAGATAGATACATCAAACCCCCGAGAATTCCGTTGACGGATTTCTCGGGGGTTTTTGTTCGGATATCGCTTAGTTTATTCAGCTCTTTTCGAAATACCTATCAGGCAATGCCGAGGAACTGCTTTGCATAAGTGTCGATATACTTGTCGTTCATGCGAATCTTTGTGTTGTTCTTCCACTCAGTGAAACATTCGGAGTAGTGATCCTGTTCCGTTTTTTCGATGTAGAACTTCTTGGCGTTCCTGTAAGCTGCATCATCGTTCTCAGCTTTGATAACGGTATCGCCCGCATCAAGTCTTTCGTTGATGAAGATGAAGTGTACGCCGCCGCCGGAAGTCTTTGTGGTGACTTCTGCGATCTTCTGACCGTCGGTGGTGGTGTATACCTTGATGCCGTACTTCTTGACGGGGTCGGTCTCGTCGTCGGCGGGTTTATCGGTGGTGGGAGCATCGGTTGCGGGTGCATCCGTTGCGGGAGCATCGGTGGAAGCAACATCGGTGGTTGCGGGAGCGTCCGTTGAAGGAACGTCGGTGGAAGCAACATCGGTTGTTGCGGGAGCATCGGTTGCGGGAACATCCGTTGCGGGAGCATCCGTGGTCTTGGGAGCATCGGTTGCATCGGGTGCGGGGGATGCGGACTCAGCGGGAATCTTCCAATCATCGCCGTAGAAAAGCAGGCAGGCTGCTGCACCGAAACCGTCAAAATATTTGCTGAGCAGGTTTTCGTTCATGATGTAGCCGTGCTCTTTGTAGCCGCCGGGGGAATCGGGATCGGCAGTGGGCTCGGGAGTTGCATCGGGGTTGGGAGTTGCCGAGGGGTCGGGAGTTGCGGACACGAATACGGTGTCGCTCTGGTAATCGCCGTTGGTGACATACTTGTCAACAAACTCGTCGAGGGAGATGCCGCTCTCAAGCGTTTTGCGGATTTCATCAAGCTTTTTGTTCTGTTCATCGGTGAAAACGCCTTCAACGGTATCGCTGACCTTGTCAGAGTTGTCATACTGAACGAGAAGGTGCTTGACGGTGAACATATCGTTGGGAGTGTAGAGGGGGATCATGCCGGAACCGCTGATGTAGGAGTTGTAAGCGGTCATGAACGCGGAAACGTCCTTGCCGTAGTTATCCCTCTGGGAGAGAGTGTTCTCGCTGATGTATTTTTCAAAAGCGGATGCGTCGAATTGAACTTCGGAATAGATTTTTTCCTGAAGCATTTCCATCATCATGGATTCAAGCTCGGACTGCTTGAGGGACTTCATGTATGCTTTGTAGGAAGTGCCCTGCTTTTTAAGCGCCGCCTTGAACTGTTCAAGCTTGTTTTCGCGGATGGCAGCCTCGTCGGTGATGCTTGCATCGACTTTGTAGCTTGCAATTGCCTGATCAAGCTTAGCATCAACGTTCTTCTGAAGCTCGTCCTGACTGATTTCTTTGTCAAGGCCGAGTTCATAGCACTTGTTAAGAGTCACGCCGTAGGTGATGAGCTGGTTTTTAATAAAACCGTTGAAATCATCCATGCTCTTTGCGTAATAGCTGTACTGCTGATAAATCTGCTGGTACTGTGAAAGTGTGATTTTCACCTTGCCGATTTTGCCGATGGTGGGGTTGTTGTCGGTTGCGGAGCAGGCGCAGACACCGAGCAGCATTGCAGCCGCCATAAGCAGTGCAATAAGTTTTACAAATACTTTCTTGTTCATCATTAGTCTCCTTCCGGTTAGTTCGTTGGTCGAATCGAAACTTCAATACATTTTAATAGCAATTCAGGTTTTTGTCAATAGCGGTTGGCAATTATTTTCAGCGGTTCGGCACGGGAAGAGTCGAGCTGCCGGTGCCGTAATGCAGCTCACCCTGCACAGGAACGTATTTGTCGGTGTAGAGCTTTTCAACATCGCCTGCCGGCTGACCGTCCGCACCGATAAGCTGCCTGTAAACTTCAACGATGTAGCCGTAACGGGGCGAAATGACCATTTTCGAATATCCTGTCGGCCAAAGCGGTTCGGCAATGCGTTTGGGTTCGGGAGGGTCGAGCTTTTCTATGGTATCCGACCAGATTTTGTAATGCGTGCCGTAATCGGGCTGCGTGCCGTAAACAAAGGTGTAAACTGTTTTTGTCCGCATGTCCGCATAGGCAAAAAGGAACATGGGAGATTCCGCTGCATTGCTCCACACAAGGTCGGGTCCGTAATACGAAACGGTTGCGTCAAGCCCCATTGCAACATAGCTTCCGGGGATTGAGTGATGGGAGCGGCTGACGATGCGAATATCGGGACCGATAAGCAGCAATGAATTGTACAGTGTTGAGCTTACCTGACAGATTCCGCCGCCGGGAGTGTCGATATATTCTTTGCCGCCGGAAATCCCGTGCGCGGGAAGCCAGCCGAGTTCTTCGGTGCGCGGCCCAAGAAGCTCGTTGTAGCTGAGCTCTTCGCCCGGTTCGAGAATAACACAGTTAAGCAGCCCGGCCGCTTTTTGAACGTTGCGGGAACGGGACTCGTTGCTTGTTGCAAATTCGGTTGAGAAACGGGAGAGTTCACGCATTGAGTCAATGAGCGTGTTCACATCGCCTTCGGGTTCAACTTCTTCGAGAAGGAGCGAAAGAGACGCGTTATAATTCCCGGAATTGAACGCTTCGGAAATCTGCTTCAGCATATCTTCGCGGTTAAGACAGAAGCCGTTGCTGCCGGTATGAAAAAGGATCTCTCCGACAACTGTTCCGTCGGGAGCTTTGACCGTTTGAGTTTTGCAAACGGTTGAAATATCGCCGCCCGTGCCGTAACCCGGTTTGCCGCCGCCGACACGGTTCAAAAGCGTCACATAGGGCTCGACAGGGGGGTGATCCAGCTGAGCAGCTGCTTCGGATACGATTGCAGCAACGCTCTCCTCGTCCATCCGAATGGTGTAGCTGCCGACTTCAAAACCATTTTCGGCAATTTCAACGCGCTTCAGATAATTCTGATAAGGGTCGGAATCGCTTCTGCCGAGTTTGAACGCAGAGCTGAGCAGCTCGTTGATGTTTGTCGTAATGCGAAAATCCGATGCGGTGAGAACAATGGTAACATTGTCTACCGTTACGGAAATGTTGATTTTCGAAAACTCCGCACTCAGCGCGTCAAGCATTGCATTGCGTGCGTTTTCGTAATCCATTCCGCCGACGGGAACACCGGAAATTGTGACGCCGGGAATAATACGGTTGTCCTCAATATATTGGTATGACGTGCCGCTGCTTTTCCCGGAAACGAGCGTGGTTCCGTCCGCCTGAGCGGTGGTTTTGAGCCAGTTGTTTTCTCTGTAGGTGCGTACGGCGCGTTCATGATCCGCTTTAAGTGAAAAATGAACGATAACAAGGGAAACGAGCGCAAAAACGAACACCGCCAGCGCACAGACGAGAACGCCGAAAGGTGAACGGAAATCTATGCCCAAAACACCCTTCCGATTGCGGAAAAGGGTTTGGGACACTGTGGAACGATTATTGTTGTCCAAGGAGCAGCCTCCGTGAAAATTTAATCCTCAATGTGTTTTTTTGCCGATTGCGCTTGATTGAAGAGCAGCGTATCGGAAAAAAGCACATTATTCAACATCTATCATTATAGCCAAATTTGTGCCGAACTTCAACATTCGGGAATGATATAATTTTGCTGACGCATCGATTGGCAATTGAAACGGAGGCGGAAGACGTTAGGGACGAATACGATGAACAGGGAGCCGGAATATCAAATCGACAGGAAAATTAAAATATATAATAATTTTTTAAAAAAGGGGTTGCAATTGTCCGCGGAGTGAGTTATAATACAACACGTTCCGCAGGGAAGCAACGCTGGTGTAGCTCAGTAGGTAGAGCACGTCATTGGTAATGACGAGGTAGTCAGTTCGAATCTGATCACCAGCTCCATAAACCGCTCAAATTGTTTGAGCGGTTTTTTTGTGCCATATGTTCGGTGCGGAACCGCAGCGGCGGGTCTTTTGAAAACTCTCAAAAAGTTCACGATTTCAAAGGTTTATTAATCCGTAAAAATGAGGACTGCCGCGAAATTTGCGGCAGTCCTTCTCATCGTTTTTGTCAGGCACTTATTGACCGTGCTGCTTATTCGGCGCAGGTCGGATCTGCTTCCGATACTTTATTGCCGTAACGGTTGTATGAATCGGCAAGCCGCACAAAATCGGCCGCTGCAAGCTCTTCGGCTCGGACGGTCGGCAAAAGCCCGGCATCGGCAATCACTTCGTCAACATTGTTTTTCGGAATCAATTGCAGCATATTGTTTCGGAGCGTTTTTCGACGCATCGCAAATGCGGCACGAAGCACCTTTATAAAATTCGGCGGAAGCTCGCTGCCGTTTCGTTCGAATTTCAGCACACAGGAATGAACCGACGGCTCGGGGTAATATGCCGCGGGTGAGAGTTTCAGTTCGGTTGAAATGTCGAAAAGATACCGGGAAACAATCGAGAGCGGCCCGTAGTTCACATCACGCGGTGCCGCAAAGAACCGCTCCGCTGCTTCAACCTGCATCATCAGCACCATGCGCTTTACAGGGAGTCCGGATTCAATCAGCCGCATACAAATAGGTGATGTTATATAGTACGGAAGATTTGCAGCAACAGTAAAAGGCTCTCCGCCGAATGCATCGGAGATTTTTGCTGGCGGAAGCTTCAGAAAATCGCTGCAAATGAGCTGCACGCTGCGTTTATCCGCGAATTCATCCGCAAGAATTCCGACAAGTGTGCGGTCTATTTCAACCGCAAGCAGATTTTTCGCTTTTTCCGAAAGAGCGGATGTCAATGCACCGAGCCCGGGACCGATTTCAAGCACGTTTTCGCCTTGGCAGTCTGCAAGCGCTGCAATGCGGCTTATCGCTTCGGTATCGATAAGAAAATTCTGCCCCAGAGCCTTGTTCGGGGTCAAACCCAGTTTTTTTATCATTTCTTTTGAATCTGTCATGATTGAAATTTTAATGCAGATTTGCATATATGTCAACAGAATCCGAAAAATAATGCACATATTGAGAGTTTTTTATCCCAAAAAGCTGATTGTCAACGGAAAACCGCCCTGACGGTTTAAAAAAGACTGCCGCCGTGCGAATAACCATGTGCAGCGGCAGCTGATGTTAAACGCGCTTTCTTTAAAAAAAACAGAAAACAGCGAATCGAAACACGATATTGCTGCCGACGACATAAACCACGGGCAATGCGGCTTTACATATTCTCCCTTCGGTAGTATAATTATAATGCATGATTGTAGCTCGAAAGATTTGAAAACAAAAGAATTAAATCGGGGTATGAGTATCGAGGTATAAATATCGAGGTATAAACAGGAATGAAACTGACTTTCGGAACAAAAACAAAAAGATTTTTTTGCTTTATCCTTTCCTCTCTGATGCTGCTTTCTTTATGCTGCACGGTTTTTTTCGCCGCGGGATGCAGCCGGGAGACGGCGTCCGGGGACGAACAGGCGTTCACATTGTTCATGAATTCAATACGCAACGGGCAGTTTACGGAAGCTTTTTCCTTCATCAGTGCTCATGTTGCGCCGGAGAATGCCGTTGACGACAGCATCGAAGCATATAAAAACACAATAACTCTCGCGCAGTTCGAAAAGCGTTACGAGAGCCTGTTTTCGCTGCTCGGCGTGAACGATATTGAATACAATATTGCTGAAGAGAACATTTCCGGAAATTCAAAAAAAGTCATTAAATACACAATGACATACAAAACGCAATCAGCAGGCGACCTGACAAACGAATACGAGATGACACTTTTAAAAGAGAATAATCTTTGGCGCATCGTATGGCAGCCGAGCCACATTTTTCCGGATATGGCATGGGGCGATACGTTCGACAGGGCAGCGCTTGCGGCAGAGCGCGGTGATATCGTTTCTCACGGAGCTGTTGTTGCAACCAATGTCCGCCTTGTGACTGTTTATGCGCTTTTAAGCGAAATTGCACCGAAAAAAGTGCTTACGGATGAAATAATGCAGGAAAATGCCGGCATGAGCGAGCAGGATGCGGAAAAGGAAGCGGACAGGCTTTATTCCGATGCGGAATATCTGAATACACGCTTCTCGGCGGAATTCGATGCCGCTGCTGCCGAAATTGCCGCCGTGCTCGATTTGGATGCCGCAGAGCTGCGAACAAAATTCGGAAAGAACACAAACGAGTTCATAACCGTTTATCAGGCAATGCCCGATGAAGTTACCGTTGAACAGCAGGAACAGCTAAATGCCGTAAACGGAGTTCATGTTGACACCGAGCACTACGGTTCAAAGCGGTATTACCCTTACGGGAGCCTGCTTGCGCATACATTGGGATATATTTCGTCCGCAACATGGGAGGAGATACAGACATATAACGAGGGACGCGATCCGAATGACGGATTGTATACTACTGACAGCAAAGTCGGTAAAAGCGGCATAGAAAAGCTTTACGAAAGGGAGCTCCGCGGCAAGGACGGCTATTATTTCTTCATCCGCGGAACGGACGGAGCCGTTAAAAAGGTCATCTATCGCAAAGATAAAGTTGACGGCAGCGATGTGATGCTGACGATCGATTTCAAATTGCAGCAGCGCACCGAGGAGCTGCTGGATCTTGTGCTTTTCGGTACGGACACGGCGGGTGCGGTCGTTGTTATGAACCCGAAAACGGGAGAAGTGAATGCAATTGCTTCCAATCCTTCCTATGATTTAAACAGGTTTATAAAGGGTATGAGCGGCGATGAATACAAAGCCCTTGAAGAACAGGAGAATGAGCCGCTCAGAAACCGCGCAGCAAGGGAGCTTTACCCGCCGGGATCAACTTTCAAGGCGTTCACTGCTGCTGCTGCGCTTGATACGGGTACGGTGAATGAGAATTATGTTTTCACTGGCTATATCGATAATGATTACTGGAAGCCGACCGGTTACGGGGAATGGCCTTGGCCGCGCATAAAACGCACGCGCGTCTATCACCGCACGGAACCAATGAACATGACAAACTGTATGCTGCATTCCGACAATATTTACTTTGCGGATGTTGCACTGAAAATCGGTCAGGAGAAATTCATTGCATATTTTAATGAAAAACTCGGCATGGACAAGTCGCTGCCCTATGAATTGGGTGCCGCCCGCTCCCAGCTTTACAGCCGCGGCAGCGTGATGGACAACAAAATGCTTGCGGACTCCGGCTACGGACAGGGCCAGGTGCTCGTGACGCCGCTTCAGCTTGCGGCAATGTTCTCCGCATTTGCAAACAACGGCGATATGCCGACCCCGCGAATCACGGACGGATTATACGTAACGGACGGCGTGGAATACAAATGCATTCGGGAAAGCGAATACTCCGTATGGATGGAGGACGCAATTTCGACAAATGCAATAAATAAAATAATTCCGATGCTCCAAGGCGTTGTAGATCCGAACAAAAACGGAACGGGTCGTTCGCTGCGTGTCACGAATGTTGACGTTGCGGCAAAAACGGGTTCGGCCGAAATCGGCAAAGACAAAACCCGCATGTATTCATGGTTTGCCGGTTTTCGCCTTAACGTTGCGCAGGAGGATGAGCGTGTTGTGATCGTAATGCTCGATGTTCCCGATTCGGGCGCATACTCATCCCTGAAATTTCAGATAGCGCGCGAGCTTTTGAAGCTGGACGACACCCCCGATCCGAATGCTCCGCCGGCGGAATAAAACAAGCTTTGGATGAAATGCCTGCGGTCAGCGCCGGCTGTCTGCGGGTTTGGAGGATGCGGTTATTTTGCGGATAAACAGCAGCATTGCGGCGAACATCATTGCCGAGGCTGTAAGCCGCATATATAACCTGTACGCCGAAAAAAACGAAAGAGCATATAATCCCATGCCCGCAAAGAAGTACTTTGAAGCGTGTTTTTCCGTGCGGAGTTTCGATGCGGCGCGCTCAGCGCGAACCCTGACGGATACACGCTCGGCGGGAGGAAATGCAGCTTTGATTTCGGAATCGATTTCGGCATCGTCGGGCAGGAAGCGTTCGCGAATTTGCGGAATTGTTTCAAGCAGCCTAAACTCAACTGCGGTGGTGCCGACGGTGCGCACGGCGGATTCCGCTTCCGGTGCGGGTTTCGAAACTGAATATATCACGATGTGCGAAATGCCTTTTTCAAGAGACTCGCGAATAATCGGAAGAATATCATCAAAAGTGATTGCTTTTTCAGTTCGGAGCAGATAAAACGAGCGAGTTGCACTCTGTTCGGAACACGCTTGATTCGGGTATTCCGCGGATGAACGGTGCAGGCTGCGGATTACTTCGTCCACTTCGGGCGAAACGAGTATCCTGCGCCGCAAAATCGACTCGGATGTTTCTCTGCGGAGTTTTTTGATGTGGGCATTAAACCGCAGGCTGCGCAAAAGGCTTGCAGTGAGCAGTATTGACGCGGAAATGAGCATTGCGGCAAACAAAGACGCGGCGCCGTGATGCAGCTTTCGCGAAACAAGCAAATAAAGTGCGGCGGTCAGCAGCAGTGCCGAAAACACGTTGTCGCATATGCGCGCAAAGCGGGATTTGCCGCCGTTGAAGCTCCGATTATAACTTTTCAACAATGTGTCATTCATAAAATCAGTATGGCACATAGATATGTTTTTCATTCACAAACGGTTCAGGATGTTGTATAATATGCATATGAAGATTGGAATTTACGGCGGAACATTTGACCCCGTTCACATGGGGCACATATTTGTTGCCCGTTCCGTGAAACAGGAGCTTGGGCTTGACAGGGTGGATTTTGTTGTTGCGGCAGATCCGCCGCATAAGCATTCCGCAGAGCGCACTCCGGCTGCATTAAGATTCGATATGGTCTGCGCCGCTTTGAAGCGCGAACGCGGAATGCGCGCTTCCGATATCGAAATTCGCCGCGGCGGAGTCAGCTACACTGTTGACACGCTGCGCGAAATGAAGCGGATAAACAAGAAAGCCGGGCTGTATTTCATTGTCGGAGCGGATATGCTTGAAGATTTCCCGAAATGGAAAAATCCAAAAGAAATACTGGAGCTTGCAACCCTCGTTGCTGTCAACAGACGCGGTCAGGAACGCGATATCGAAGCTCTTGCAGACGGGATAAGGGCTGAATTCGGCGGCAGAGTCGAGATTATTTCTGCGGAAGGGCCGGACATATCCTCAACGGAAATCAGAAGGCGTGTTCAAAACGCACAAACCGTTGAAAGGCTTGTGCCGCTTTCCGCCGAAATGCTGCTTTACGAAAAGCGCTTGTATCAGCCCAAAAGCATAGAGCAGCTTGCGGAACGTGTTTCGAACGTTTTGGATGAATACAGAATGCGTCACACAATGCTGACCGTGCGTGAAGCTGTCGGACTTGCTCAGTATCACGGGCTTTCAACAGAAAAAGCGCGGCTTGCGGCTCTTTTGCACGACTGCGCAAAGCTTGGGCGTGAAGAGACCGTTCGATATGCCGAAAAAATGGGTTATGCGCTGACAAATGAAGAACGTGAAAATCCGTTTTTGATTCATTCGCGCATAGGTGCACTGCTTGCAAGGGATCTGTACGGAGTGCAGGATACGGAAATACTGAACGCAATAGAACGGCACACTGTCGGATGTGCGGAAATGACCCCGTTTGATGAGGTGATTTTTCTTGCGGACAAGCTTGAGCCGTCACGTGATTACAGAAGAATACGGGATTTGCGCGAGCTTGCTTTCAGAGACCTCGACAGGGCGACGATAGCGGTTCTTCGGAACACTATCGAATACACTGAAAATAAAGGAATGCGCATTCATCCGCAAACGGAAATTACCATTGCAGCACTCGAAAAACGGGTGAAAGCCCGCCTGCACGGCGGAGATTGAGAAAACACGACAAATCGGCAACGGCGGTGAGTTTTAAGCCGATTTTATCCCGGCTGAATTCGATACGGGCAATGTCGAATAAAAAGACGTACGATTAATAAAAATAATATCAATATAGATATAATCGGAGGAAGAATGGAAACTAATAACGAAAACAAAAACATCCTTTCGGAACCGGAACTCAGGTTTCGCGAGGAGCTTAAAAATTGCGTAAAGCGCATTGTGGATGCCGCCGATGCAAAAAGAGCAAACGATATTGTTGCGGTCCATGTGGGAGACAAAACAATCATTACCGATTGGTTCGTGTTCATGAGCGGCACATCGCCGATTCATGTAAAGGCGCTGAGTGATGAAATTGAAGATTGTGCCGCCGAAATGGGGCTTCCGATGCGCCGCAGGGAAGGCTATTCCGAAGGCCGTTGGATCGTGCTTGACTTTGCCGGAATTCTTGTGCATATTTTCCATCCGGAAGAGCGCGAGTATTACAATGTTGAACGGCTGTGGATGGATGCAACAACCGAAATTATTCGTCCCGAAAAATAAAACTCGGATAAGGTAAAAAATTTGAAAAACATTGCACCCTGCTCCTGCGGGAAACAGCGATTTGATTGTGTATCGGCAAGAAGGTCGTGTTTTCAACCTGTTATTTGAAAACGGATAAGCCATTGTGCTGCCGATACATGTAAAACGGGGAGCAGGGCGTTTTGCATTTTGCACCGAAATGCTGCGAAAGCAAATGCGAACATCAGGGACGGAGGAACGTTATGAATAAATCAAACAGAGTGCTTGTTGTTGAGGATGATGCCGCGATCGTTCGTGCGTTGAGCTCGTTTTTGACGGATGAGGGCTTTTTGTGCAAAAGCGCAAACGGGCAGGCCGAAGCACTGCGGCTTTTTGAACAGGAGGAGTTTGATATTGTGCTGCTGGATGTTTCGCTTGCGGACGGCAGCGGCTTTGTTGTTTGCTCCGCCATGAAAAGCAAAAAGGATATACCAATTATTTTTCTGACGGCTTCGGGTGATGAACACAGCGTTGTTACGGGACTTGAGCTCGGTGCGGATGACTATATTGCAAAGCCTTTTCGGCCGCGGGAGCTTGTTTCGCGCATCAAAAACGCTCTTCGACGGGCAGGAAAACCGCAGGCCGCGGTCAGTCTCGGCGATGTGCGTGTTGACCTTGAGAGAGGAGCCTGTTTCCGCGGGGATACGGACCTTTGCCTTTCGGCATTGGAATACAGGCTTTTGCTGACGCTCATAAACAACCGCGGGCATGTTTTAACGCGCGCACAGCTGCTTGAACACATTTGGGATGTTGCGGGCGACTTTGTGAATGACAACACCTTGACCGTTTATATTAAACGGCTGCGCGAAAAACTGGAAGCCGATCCGCAGACTCCCTGCATTATTAAAACGGTGCGCGGCGTCGGATACAAAATAGACTGAATATATGCGGTTTGCCGCCGAAGAATAACGCAAAGGGGGCATGGAAAATGAGAGTACTCAGAAATCCGGATGTTTGTGCGCTGACGCTGACAACGGCAGCGGTCGGTATCGCCGCAAGCGGAATATGTTTTTATTTAAATCAGAAAGCGGGGCTTATTGCGGCCGCCGCTTTTGTAATTGTGATTTCGGCTCAGCTTGTGAACGCTGCGCTGCGTCACAGGCATTTCAGAAAGCTTGCGGATGAAATCGACGGCATTCTCCACGGTGCGGAGGACATATGCCTTTCAAAGTATCGTGAAGGCGAAATCAGCATACTTGAAAACGAGCTCACAAAGCTGATTGTTCGTCTTCGCGAGCAGGCAGATGCACTGCGTTCGGACAAAACAAAGCTTGCGGATTCAATTGCGGACATTTCTCATCAGATAAAAACTCCGCTCACGGCGCTTAATCTGATTGCGGAATCTTTGGGCAGGAGCGGCATGAATGCAGAAAAACGCATGGAGCTTCTTCTTGAACTTCGCAGGCAGCTGACAAGGATCGAGTGGCTTGTTTCCGCATTGTTGAAGCTTGCAAGGCTCGATGCGGATTCTGTCACTTTCAGCAGGAAACATGCCGAACTTGCGGCAATTGTTGACGGAGCGGTTGAGCCGCTGGAAATCATGGCGGAGCTGAAAAATGTGCATTTCGAAATTGATGCTTCCGGGTTTGCATACTGCGATCCGGATTGGATGACGGAAGCTTTGGGCAATATACTTAAAAACTGTGTCGAACACTGCGAAAACGGAAGCATATATGTCACTGCATCCGAAAACCCGATTTATTCGGAATTCCGAATTCGCGACACGGGACCCGGAATCGCGGAGCAGGATTTGCCGCATATTTTTGAAAGATTTTATACCGGTTCAGCCGGCATGAACTGTACGGAAACGGGGAGTTTAAGGAATAATACCCATACCGAAAACGATACGGTTCAATGCGGAGCGCAGATCCCGCAGCTGCAAAGCGTCGGCATTGGGCTTGCGTTGTCAAGAACCATCATTTCAAAACAAAACGGAACAATTAAAGCGGAAAATCATCGGCAGGGCGGCGCAGTGTTCACCATACGCCTGTATAAAAGCGCAGTTTAACAACACTTCGATTGGATAATGTTTGAGCCGTTTCCGAAGCTGCGTATTCGGTGTTTGTGACATATCTGTTATTTTCAAGTCACACACAAGTCATATTGCGCGGGTATAATTTCAACCATAAACAAAAGAGTCGAAGACAATACATTCGGATTGCGCGTATAAAAGGTTTGCCTGCCGCATTTCGAACGGATGATGCTCAAAAGGAGAGAAAATGGAGATTTTGAAGGTTGAAAACCTGACAAAGGTTTACGGAAAAGGCGAGAATGAAGTTCGTGCGCTCAACGGCGTAAGCTTTTCGGTTGAAAAGGGTGATTTTGTTGCGATTATCGGGCCTTCGGGCAGCGGCAAATCAACTCTTTTGCACACATTGGGCGGCGTTGACCGCCCCACGGGGGGCAAAGTGCTTGTGAACGGACAGGATGTTTATTCGCGAAGCGATGAACAGATTGCAGTTTTTCGCCGCCGCGAAGTCG
>ERZ1106976.764-NODE-764-length-35256-cov-14.628391_pt1 | contig 35256 bp, 27 predicted proteins | sample MGYA00403687_ERZ1106976 | MGnify/ENA primary metagenome ERZ1106976 (study PRJEB35170, sample SAMEA104062446) | human gut metagenome | biome: human gut; feature: human-associated habitat; material: faeces | place: Denmark | collected 2013-02-22 ... | reverse complement strand
GCCGGTAGGCGGCGAAATCGTTGCCGTTGTCCGCCGAGCGTTTCAGCCAATAGATGCCCTTGGCGGGATCATGAACGTCTGCATTGTCGGAGAGATACAGCTTGCCGAGAGCGTACTGTGCCGCGTCGATCTCCTGCTCGGCTGCGCGTTCCAACAGCTTTTGTGCTTTGGCCGTGTCGGGTATCAGCAGTCCGCCGTCACGGTACGCCGTGCCGATGATGTACTGGGCGTAGGCGTCACCGTCCTCCGCAAGCTGCTCCAACTGCTCCGCCGCTTCATCCCGTTCCTCCAGAGGGAAACTGTCATCATTCGCTATGCTTTGCAGATCCTGACACTCGTAGCTCATGGCGTAGGTGCTGATCTGTTCGCCGTCATCCTGCATTTCCTCATCCTCGAAGGAAAACCTGTTCATGCGAAGATGCTCCGCCTCACGAATGACCGCGTTCTTGATCTGTCGAAATTCCTTTTGCTGAGACAGCGGCGGACGCAGCCGTTTCTTTCCCTCGGAGTAGTAATCCTCCACCTGGCATTGCAGTTCCCACCATGTCTGGTAGCACGCATCCACGGTGGGCAGCCGCGCCATTTGGTCGACGATCTCATCCACCAGCTTTTTCATTGGCTTTGGCAGATAGCCGTAGGTTTTCCTGCCGCCGACTTGGCCGAGCTGCCGCGACAGATTCCAGATCATCTGCTCCGCCTCCGGGTGGATGCAGGTCATCTCCCGCATGGCCTTCGCCAATTCCAGCATGGCTTTCCGCGCTTCCACCACCAGTTCGTCTCGCGATTTGCTTTTCTGCTCGTAGACGTGCAGCAACTCCTGACGGAAGATCTGATTGGTGAGCGTGGACTTGATCTGCTGGATACCATCTTTGGAGAGGTATGCCTGATTCGGTTTCACCGACCATGCCATCATGTGGACGTGGGGATGGTTGCCCTCGTCATGGAACGCCGCGTGCCAGTGAAAGTCCTCCGGCGGGATCTTCATTGCCGCCGCGATGTCATTGCGGTGGGTGCGAAGCAGAGTGCGCCACGCGTCCGCGTGATCGTACCCCAGCCGCTCCGCGTCCTCCCGGTGGAGGGAGATGATGTGCGTCCACACATTGCCGGTGTAGTGATCCAATTCGTCTGCAACAGCGGCGAGGTCAACGGCATCGTCATCACCGAACAGGCCGTGTTCACCCAGCCGCTCCGCTCTCGGCCGCAGGGCGATGTACTTGGCGTAGCCATCCATCGAGGAGAGCCTGTCCCAATTCGATTCCAACGCCAGTGTGATGAGCGCGGACGCCGTTGCTTTTGTCGGGTGTGAGAGGTAGTCCTCGTACTCCATCAGCTCTTTGGCGTCAGGGAAATCCTTCACCAGTTTTGCGATGAGCTGCTCCTGCTTGTTGGTGGGCGGACGGTCATCCAGGATGATCTCCACCCGCTCCCGCGTGGCGATGTACTTGAGGTACCCGCCGGCACTTTTTCCACTGCCGCACTTGATATACGGACTTTTGACGATCAGCCTTGCCATGTTTCACTCTCCAGCTCGCGGAGCTTCTGTTCCAACCGCAGCTGACCGTTGGTGCGCTTGACGGCGGCGATGCTCTTGGCCCGTTCCTGCCGCAGCACTTCCTCGCTCACATTGAGACTTTGCAGGAGGATGGACATTGCCATGTCCATCTCCACCGCCTGCTTGTAGAGCAGCGACGCGATGCGATCCTCGAAGAGCTTCAGCCGACTGTCGATGGCGGATTGCACCGCACGGGGCAGCGTGGTGCTTTCGCCTGCGGCGAGCATATCCGCGTAGCAGTTCACCGCCTTTTCGATGAACTCATTTTTGCTGCGGCAGTTATCTTCCTGATACCACCGCTCTATTTTGGTGGCTGTTTCATCCGTCATACGGAAGTTCAGCCTGTTTTCATTTTTGCTCATCATTCCCTCCAATCTGCCGTAAGGCACGCTTGTTTTCGTTGAAACACCTGCGCTTGCGGGAACAAAGACGCCAGCCGTTCTGAAATTTCCGTCAAAAGGCGCCACAACCGCCTGCGTTGAAACCCCCGTCAACTGCCCGCACTGCGGGCAGAAGTGATTGGGCAGAGCGTCGGTTCCGACGCCAGTCCTTTATCCTGCTATTCGTCACCGCAAGCTCCATACCGCTCGTTTCCGCCGAAAACGGCGAAAACTCACTCATTCCGCTGCGTCTCCTCTTCCCACCGAACCCGCTTCGCTGGGCTTCGGCGGGAGCCCTGCTTTCCTCCGATAACCGCCTGATCTGCCTGAAATACGCTGAAGGTGTGCGTCCCATATGGTGTGGGAAAGTCTTCTCCAGAGCGGTTTCAAATCACACTTGCACAAACGCCGCAACGTTCGTTTCAAGGGGCTGCGGCGGGTATACACGCCACCCCATCTCCTAACCGCGCACACAGCGGCTCACACGGCGAAACACGGGGCGCTTTGGATGGGGGCGCTATCACTACCCTTGGACCGTTTTGCGCGGTTCGGAACCTCTGTGCGCGCAGAGGCCAGGATGGGTGTACTTTGTTATTTTTGTATGGGTCGAAGGAACATTGGAAAAAGCAGAGAGCCTTCGGAACGGAGACACGCACCGTGCGCGTCGCTGTTCCGAGGCTCCGCTGGGCTGCGCTGTCCACAGCATCCATCTGCCGCTGATAAAACAGGTCAATGGAAAACTGGATCGGCAGGATCGTGTAGAGCAGACTTCCGTTTTGCTTGCGCCCGTCCCGCATGATGATGCTGGTGTACTCCGTAACGATGAACCCACGTTCTTCCAGCAGACGAACATGCTTGGCAACGGTGTTGCGCGAGAGGTGCAACTTCTTTGCAATAGTCGCCTCACTCGGATGGCATCGGTTTGTTTTACGGTTCGCGTGACGCAGCAGGTAGAGGTACACGGCGACTGCACCGGCGGGGAGGTCAAAGTCCAACAGCTCATTCGGAACAGGAAAGCAGTTTCGCACCTTCTCCCATCCGACCGGCGGCTTCGTTCTTCTCACATCTCACCACCGTCCTTCGTATGCTGCTCGACCCATTCGATGAACTTCTCTTTCGGCACCACCATACGGCTGCCCACACGCAGAGTGGGGAAGCTCGCTTCGTGCTTCAGCTCATAAGTGCTGGAGATAGAAATGCCCAGCACCTTTGCCACTATTTCCGCGTTTAAGAACAGCGGCAGCTCATCATAGGTTTTGTAGGTTGACTCTTTCATTTTCAATGTTCCTTTTGCATTTCGTATTTACCGCAAACGCACCTGATTGACTTGCGGTCATCAATCAGGTGCAATCGTAGCATAGCATATCTCAAAGACCGGGAGCAATCGCTCCGGCGCTTGTTGGGTACACAGCAAAAACTCCATCGGAAACGGAGAGGGTGACCACGATCTATCGAAACGACAGTCTCTTTGAACGATTCAATGTGTTGTTCGGAAAGAAAAGCAGCATTGTGGCAGGCGAGGAATATCCGATGGGATACTTTGCCGCCGAAGCGTTGGAGGTGGACGACGTACTTCTTGCGGAATTAGAAAAGCTGACCCAGCAGGCGGGCGAGGAATTTGATGTGTTTCTGACCGCGCGGACAGGCTCGAGCGCGGGAATGGCGATCCAGAAGCTGGATCGGGCATGGGAGCTCATCCGGCAGCTCCCACTGTATAACAAGCTCCCATATCGGGACGGGTGCGGGAGCGTCGTCAGCGGTATGATCTGTGACCTGCGCGACGACGAGCAAAAACATGACCGTATGCTCACGACTGGAACGAGAGAGAATGAACTGCTGCGGCGCTGGCAAGGGCGGTATCGCTGCATGGCGGCGGGAAATATTCCACGTCGGTGTCACAACTGCGGGAGGTGGTTTTTGCTGGTGGGAGCCTACGACACGGTGTACTGCCGTCGGACGGCACCGGGAGAAACAAAAAGCACCTGCCGTCAGGTCGGCGCTCACCGGAAGGAGCGGGAAAGGAACGGCAGGGAGTTTGCCTGCCGCGAATACGCGAGGGCGTACAACCGGTTGAAGACATGGAAACGGCGCGGGAAGCTCAGCGCAGAGGAGTGGAATCGCAGAGTGGCGTATATTCAGGATCTGAAGGAAGCGTTTTTGACCGGCGAGCTGAGTGATGCCGCGTATCGGACGAAGCTGGAGCGGGCTTGAGTGCAGAAATGGTTTGAAAAAGGGAGTCACTGCCCGACCGAGCGGGAACTCACTTTTATTGATTTCAGCAGCGTAAAATATATTGATAACTGGAAAAATTCCAGTCAGTTAAATTCAGATTAAGAAGGCTTTCCCTTGATATTTCTTTTTAGCCATGATAAAGTAAATTTGCGACGCAAGTTAATATGTCCATTCAAGCGAGCGTGCGTTTTTACTTTTGGTAAAAGCGCAGGCTCTATTTTGGCATTCGCTTGAATGACTAAAAACTTGCGTCGCAGCAGGGAGTTTGCGTTTTTCGGTGCGCAACTTCGTGTTGCGCACTTTTTATTTGCATTCAGCACTACTTGACTTCCCCAGCTAAGCAGGTATAATTTAATTGCACGATAATCTTCGCGAGCGACAATAAATTAATGTGCATTTTGCTGTCTTAGGTGGAACTTATTTTATGTCCCAAATATCTGCTTTTAGTATTCAAAACTGCATAACAAGAGCTTTTCTCATCTTAATGAGTTCGCTTTTTCTGCTTTATCCGGGAACGCAGGGATTTGGTGAAATCGCACAGGCGAAATATCAGATATTTCTGCTCCTTTGCGGCGGATATACGGCTCTAATGCTACTTCTTCTGGCGGAGAGCGCGCTTGTCAGCGGCAAAAAGTGCAGAAATCTCAAAGCGGTACTGAAGGAAACGAACTGGACGCAGCGATTCCTTGCGCTCTATCTGCTATTCACTTGGCTTTCCGCCCTGCTCTCACCGTACTTTCCCAAAACGGTGATCGGCGTCAGCCGCTATGAGGGCGCGCTGACGATCAGTATTTATGTCGTCTGCTTTTTCCTTGTGCGCGCTTACGGGCGGATCGACCGTGTCCTTATCACTGTATTTGGCGCAGCGGTGACGCTGTTCGACCTTCTCTGCATCGCGCAGCTCTACGGCGGCAATCCGTTCACGCTTTATCCCGTGGGCTATGACTATGCCGATGCGGGCGTCGCCTACTCCGGCGCGTATCTCGGGACGATCGGCAATGTCGACCTTGTCGCCGCGTTTTTCTGCCTTGCCATTCCGGCGTTCTGGGCGGCGATGCTGCGCAGCCGCGACTGGCAGCGCTGGCTGCTTTCAGTCCCGCTCGCGCTGTCGCTGTTTGTGCTGGTTAAAATGAACGTGCTGGCGGGTTTTGTCGGCGTATTTGCCGGTGGGGCGATTAGCTATGTGGTAATCGCGCCCGTGGGAGAAACGCATCGGCGCGCCTTGGCAGCAGCTTTTTTTTGCCTTGTGGTGGGATCGCTTGCAGCGCTGTATTGCGTTGACTTCGGCGGGATGTTCCACGAACTGCACAGTATCATGCACGGAGAGATTTCCACTACATTCGGCTCGGGGCGGATCCACATCTGGGAGCAGGTCCTCAGTGCCGTGCCGGAGCATTTTCTGTTTGGCACCGGACCCGACACCATGCTCTACGGCGGGCTGGAAGCCTTTACCCGCTATGATGAATCACTCGGCGGCACCATCATCGGGCGCATCGACGTAGCGCACAACGAATATCTCAACATTCTCTATCATCAGGGCATTTTTGCACTGGCGACCTACCTCGGCGCGCTCGCTGCCGCGGCAAAAAAATGGCTGAGAGACAGCGGACGCAATGCGCGCGTTGCAGTGCTGGGCACGATGCTGCTTTGCTATGGAATTCAAGCCTTTTTCAGTTTCAGCATGGTCATGACAGCGCCTTACTTCTATTTGACGTTGGCGTTGTTTGATAAAAGTGATGTGTAAGAAGGAGGAAATCAGTATGCACAGTCAGAAAATGCGATTGATCAGCCTGAATCTGGTACTCGTGATGCTTCTCACGATGCTGCCGGTGCAGGCTGCGGACATTGTCATTGATGATGATGGCCCGATGTACACCGTCGTGCTCAACGGCAACGGCGGCACGTATGAGGGAGACGAGACGCTCTCCATCAGTTACGGAAGCAGCACGCTCTATCTGGAGGATTATATCTTTACCAGAGAGGGTTACACGCTGCTCGGTTGGAGCAAAAACGAGGATGCGAGCACCCTTGACTACACGCGCTTCGGCGAACTTTACGCCAAAAACGCAGGCAAGGATTCGCAGCTCTACGCCGTATGGGGCAAGGGCGAAAACTGCGCGCTGTATCGCAACAAGCCGGTCGATATCGAATCTTATCCGGTGGACAGGTATTACGTTGCGGACAGTGAAACACTGCCTGCCGACGATCCATACAAGTTGATTGGTTGGGCAGATCACGACAAGGGGTTTCATGAGGTAGGCAAAGCAGCCGACGCCGGTGAAATCTACGAGCCCGTTTATAGATACAACGCCGTTCTGCTTGACGGCAATGGCGGCAAGAGCAATTTCAGTGCGGAACTGTTCTATGCCGGTTCGCCAAATGACAAATATCTCAGAACGACGATGTTGGTTCGCGGTAAAAACGTTCCCTGCTACAGCAAGGACGGCTATCTGCTCACCGGCTGGGAAGACCGTGACGGGAATCTTGTCGCTGCCGGAGATAATGTTGTCGGCGCATACCCGGCAGATGAGGATGGCGTTATCACGCTTTATGCCCGCTGGAGCGAGGCAGATCAGCTTGGAAACGGCGTAAGGCTCGTCATCGACGGCGATGACATGACCGAGCTGCTGGATCGGGATGACAGCTTCTATGGTAACGGCTGGGGATTTTATCCCAAAAGCAACGAGCTGCGAATTTACGGTGACTCCTATTATGGGGACGCCATCGCATACGATGGTGATTTGAATGTCCGGTGCAGTGGCGAAGTTGCCACCGGTCAGATCGAGGTCAACGGACGACTGTACGTGTATGCAGGCAGCAATGATGCCGCGCTGCATGTCAGAACGAGCGGCGTTTCCGCCATCCGCGCTTCAGAGGTGAGTCTCTCGGACAAGAGTGGCATGACTGCCTGTCAGATCACGGCAGAGGGCGAGGGCGTCATCGGCGTTGACGCTCCGATCATCCGCATCAACTGCGCCAATGTGACGATCACCGGCGATCCCGCCGTGCGCGCGGATGCAACGATCGTACGCGGCAGAGGCATTGACTACAAGGTATCTGAAGACCGCAGGACCCTGACCACTTTTGCCATCGAAAATAAGATCACACTTGACGGCAACGACGGTACGTTTGACGGTCAGGAAACCGTTGATGTCGACTACGATGTAAGCAACAAGCTCGATCTGAGCAAGTACGCCTTTATACGTGAAGGCTACGCACTGATCGGCTGGGCGGCGGACGAAGACGGCAGCAAGTTTATGACGGAATATGACGGTGTGATCAGCAGCACCTCGTATGATACGCTGTATGCCGTCTGGATCAAAGTGCCGAAGAGTTATGCCATCTTCCGTATCGCTGGTTATTCGGACAGGCTGACAGGCGCATTTGACAGTGTAGAGGTATGGAAAAACAGCATTTTCTACAGCTATGACCTGAGCAGCGGCTTTGTTATGCCGGAAACCACGGAGGGAGCGACCGTCTGGGAAGACATCAATACGCATAACCTGTATTACGGCGGCGAAGAAGTCGTTCCTGAAAACGGTTCACGATTTGAGAGATCCCATGGAAAAGAGCCCAAAAAGGGCGAGCACACCATTCTCCTTGACGGCAACGGCGGCACCTACGCTTACCGCACGGGCGGTGTCACGTATGAAGTGAACAGACAGATTGCCGATTACAATGCCGCCGAGGGCACGACGGTCAACTATGCCTGCCGCTTCACCCGGCCGGGCTATGAACTTGCCAGCTACAACAGCGAACCCGACGGCAGCGGCAAGGAGTATGCGCTCAACAAGTGCACGGTCACGTCCGATATGGATCCGATTCAGATTCTTTACGCCCAGTGGGAGGAAATCGGAGAGAACGGAAAATATATCACAATCGACGGCAAGCAGTACGATGCTGCGCAGGATTGGAGCGGCAATGGCTGGTACTATTGGTACAACGACGTAGGGTCAATTTCGCTTCTCGGCTATCACGGCGGCTCGATCGAATCGGATGTTGCTCTGCGAGTCAGCTGCTCCAAGGGACAGAACATCGTTACCGGCAGCATCAGCGCGCCGGAACTGAATGTTAATCTGAGTGGCAATCAGAATAGCGGCAGTGTGTCGCTGGCGGTGAATGCCAAAGAGGGCGCAGCCCTCAGCTCGCAGGGGAATATGCAGATTCAGCCGACATATAATGCTGCACTTTCCGTTACCGGTGCAGATGGAAGCCCTGCTGTCAGCGCGGGTGGAGACCTAACGCTCAATCTATATGATGAGGGCCGGATCTCTGCGCGGGGCGGTAATACTGCCGCCATTTCAGCGGCATCTATCAGCATGAGCGGCAGGCGTGGATATCTGATCACCGCGGGTTCAGATCCGGACAACGCTGTCGAAGTGGACAGCTATTCCGGTCAGCAGTATGTCTCCTACGAAGTCCGCACCAGAACGCTGACGCTGCACGGCAACGGCGGCACGGCGGACGGGCAGGACACATATGTGGTTCAAACAAAAGATTTCAGGCTCGCTCTCAGCGATTACGCCACGGTCTTCACAAACGACGGAAAGTTGTTGCTCGGTTGGTCGAAATCGGCCGACGCCACCGAGATCGACTATGCCGCACAATCCGGTAAAAATTTTATGTTTGATGATGATTCCTTTGCAGAGGACCTCTACGCCGTATGGGAGAGCGATAGCCGAAAGGGCGTTGTGCTGAACGACTACGGCCAGCGTGACGATACGGTCAGCCCCTTCGACATCAGAAGCTATGTCTATCACGAGCGCTTTGTCGGCGCGGTCGATGTGGGCACGCAGTATACGCTGCCGGATTCCTATAAGGCGGGCTACCGCTTTCTGGGCTGGCGCTCCGCACAGGACGGTGAGCTCTACTCCGCAGGTACGGAGATCACCGTGGAGCAGAGCGTGACCTATACCGCGGAATACGAGGTCCTGTCGATGACGATCAACGGCAAGACCTACCGCATGGACCGCGCGCACGGCAGCCGCAGTCTCGGCTGGAAGTATGAGCCGAACAGATTCTCCAACTGGGTGAGGCTCTTCCTCTATGAAGAAAACTACTCCGGCGGGCCCATCAGCATTCCGTGCAATGTGGAACTGATGGCCGCAGGGAAAATCACCGGCACAGCTGGCCAGCCCGCGGTTTCCGTGGACGGCAGCGTACTGATCGAGGGCTACCGTTACAGGGAGGATGATCTGAGCCTTACGATCACCGGCGGCACGGGCGCTCCTGCCGTGCGGGCAAGCGAGAGAATTTACGCCTTTCCAAGCGCAGTCCCCATTACTTTCCAGGGCGGCGACGGACAGCCTGCACTGGTTGGCAAGAGCGTCCAGACCGGGTGCGCGATGCTTGCAGGCAGCTCGGAAAGCGATGCTGTCCTTACCGGCAGATATCACGGCGAGAGCTTTGTCCGCGTCAGTGACGAGCTGCTGACCGTTACCGTCCAGCCGGGGCAGACGGTCCCCGCTCTGCCCGAAGCGGACGGCGTCGTGTTTGTCGCGTGGCGCGCGGACGGACGCGGCAGCGTGTGGTATCGCCCCGGCGATGTGATCGAAGGCGAGGAAGTGACCCTGCATGCGAACTATATGTGGGACGACAGCGGCGCAGTGATCCTCGACGGCAACGGCGGTACAACAAGCAGCGGCTCCAAGTATTATGTGGCACAGGTCTCCGGTGCAGACCTGCGCCTGACGGAATCGACGGCGCGGAATGGATTCACGCGCGATGGCTACACCCTGAGCGGTTATAATGATCGCGCAGATGGCAGCGGCAGAACCTATACGTTCCGTCAGCTTGCAGACGGCAGCGCATGGGACAGCCTTGTCGGCAAGGTTTTGACGTTCTTCGCCCAGTGGACGAGGAACGGCGATCCCGTTACGCCTGAGAAACCCAGTAAGCCGACCACGCCCACGCAGCCGACTACGCCCCCGCAGACCACCACGCCGGACGGCTCAGCAGACATCACGGTATCCGGCAGCACGGTGAAGGTGGAAAACGTAGACGTTGACAAGCTGGTGACCGACAACGGCGACAAGAAGACCGCTGAGATCGACCTTTCCGGCACCAAGAGCGGCATCACAGATGTGACGCTGCCCACTGATGCGGTGAAGGAGGTTGCCGCCTCTGAGGCCGAGAGCCTGACGGTCAAACTGCCCGATGTGACGGTCAGCTTTGACGACAAAGCGCTTGCGGCTGTCGCTGAGCAGAGCAGCGGCGCCGATCTCAGCCTGAGCGTCAATGTAGGCTCCGCCAACAACAGCAACCTGACCGACGCACAGAAAAATGCCATCACGGGCGCACGTGAGCTTTCTGTGATTGAGGTGAGTCTCAGCTCAAATGGTGAGAAGATCAGTAACTTTAACGGCGGCAGCGTGACGATCGACGTGCCGTTTGAGTGGTCGATGAAGGGGCTTCTTCGCGCCTACTACATTGACGACAACGGCAATAAATCCGCAATCGATGTGACCTATAAAAACGGCGTTGCGACGCTGGTGCTGAACCACTTCTCTACCTATGTGGTGGAAGCAGTCGATGCACTTTCCTTTACGGATGTTTCGGTCAAGGAATACTATTTCGATGCGATTGCATGGGCGGTGAAGAATGCGATCACCGAAGGCGTGAACGACACGATTTTTGAACCCGGTGCAAGCTGCACCCGCGCGCAGATGGTGACCTTCCTGTGGCGCGCCAACGGCTCGCCCGAGCCGATGGTGACCGAGCTGCCGTTTACCGACGTTGCGGTGGACGCCTATTACGCCAAGGAGGTTCTCTGGGCGGTCGAAAACGGCATTACGACCGGTACGAACGATACGACCTTTGATCCGGACGGCGTCGTCACCCGCGCCGAAGCAGTGACCTTCCTGTGGCGCGCTGCCGGAAACCCGGCAGCGGATGGGAAGCTGTTTGCCGATGTGGATAGCACGAAGTATTACGCTGAAGCGGTGCGCTGGGCGGTCGCCAACGGTGTGACCAAGGGCGTAAGCAATACGTCCTTTGCGCCGGGCAGCGCCTGCACCCGCGCTCAGATCGTGACGTTCCTGTATAGAGATTGCATGAACGAGTAGAACCAACACTCAACAAAATGTACGGCGGTTCTCATTGAACCGCCGTACAAATAAATGGGAGTGAGTTTCATTTCGTGTTTCACTGTTAGATGATACCGAAAGATTCTATAGGGACCGCTTCAGTGAAAGATCGCTATGAAAGATGTCTCCGCCAAATGACTTTTATTGACTACAGCAGCGCAAAATATGATAAGCAATGATCTTGATTTTAGTTGGATTCTGTGCTACTGACCGATTTCATGAAGCATGTTTCCAATCGTATATGGGAAGAAACTCTGACCCACACCGTGACCCACACGGGGAAACGAGCGGACAAAAACAATGGAGAGGATAGGACGTACCTCCCGCAATATACCGAGCGGAAAGGCTCCAAAATCCCTGAAAACCGTCAAACGGAGCGCCCCGATAGACTTCGTAATCAGCAGGTCATGTGTTCAAGTCACACCACCAGCTTCAAAAAAGCATCGAAAGCCGAAGCTTTCGATGCTTTTTTTACTACAAAAATTGTGTGCATGCGAGAAGGTATATGCCGATACCCACGATAACAACAAGATCTACGAGCGTGATGACGGTAGCAACAAGCAAGTGTCTGCTTGAGAGTGCGTCCGCTCCATCACGGTCGGCGCCAGAGCAGCGCATTTTCTTCCGCGCTCGCGTCACAGCGCTCTTCCGCTCGCGCGGCGAGAGGTATCGCGGATGATATAGTACGTCATCACCAGCAGGAGCGGGAAAAAGGCGAGGCCAAGCAGCAGCGTCAGCTCGAACCGAAGCGCCTCGGGGAGCGGGAGGGAAATCACTTCAAAATACGCCAGCAGATGATAGAGAAACAGCCCGAGCGATAAAGCATAGACACTGAGGCGGAAGGTCTGTCCACGGATCTCCTGCCAGGTAAAGCGGACGGTATTGTAGTCGAGCAGAATCAGCAGGAAGGGCATGGCGGCACCAAGAAGGGGAGAGAGTGCCGGGTCATTTGTTGTAAAGCCGCAAAGCGTGAGTGCGCCGGTGGCGAGCGACAAAAGCACGTTGATCGCGGCTTGCACTGCGCTGCGCCGGTCCTTTTTCGGGCGAGTCATGCCCAGCGATCGATACTCTGCATCGGAATAGTCCCGGCGATGCAGACCGCGTTGCGTCCTTTTCTGCTTCCACAGCGCCACGATCTCATACACGAACAGAAGGAAGGTAACGGCGAAGAGGAAGCTGTAGATCATCCGCTGCGTCAAAAGTGACAGGACAAGAAAGACGACGGCGTTGCCCGCGAATATGATTGCCGAGGAGGGGCGAGGCTTCAAGGGGTCAGAAGGCGGGGAAAGTCTTGAACTCATACGCTTTGCTCCTTTCTGCATATCGTGAATGAATTAACAGTGCGCTCTCGCTGCAAAAGCAGGAAAAATCCTGTACCTGAAGGAAATGGCTCTGATCTCAAATTACCCTTTTTGACTTATTATACAATATCTGCTCGCGTTTGTAAACGGAAGCCTCGAAAGTCGGCTGACAGCTTACTTTTCGTCAGTTTTGCTAAATAACTTTCAGCTTTTTCTGCTGGACAAGTGCAAAAGAACGTAGTATCCTATAAAAAATAGCCGAGTAAACCAGACGAGGTATCACACAAACTGGTCAAACACAACAAAATAAGGAGGAACACGCATGGCATACCGGGAAAGCTACGCAGGCAGGATCAACCGCAAGCTGAACAAGAAGCTTCACGTCGTCGAGGTGGCGTCCGGCCGGCAGAAGGCCGACCTTGTGCTCAAGAATGCGACGTATGTAAATGTATTCTGCAATGAGCTCAGTCACGGCGACATTGCCGTAGCCGAGGGGCTCATCGCAGGCATGGGCGAGCATTACAAGGGCACACTCGAGGTCGACATGGGCGGCAAGCTCGTGCTGCCCGGCTTTGTCGATGCGCACATCCACCTGGAAAGTTCGCTCGTTTCCCCCAAGGAGTTTGCCAACGCCGTCATTCCGCACGGAACGACCACCGTCATCACCGACCCGCACGAGATCGCAAACGTCATGGGAACGGACGGCATCGAATACATGCTGCAAGCCACCGAGGATCTTCCCGTAGACGTGCGCCTCATGCTGCCCTCCTGCGTGCCCGCGACGCCGCTCGACGAATCCGGCGCGGTGCTCGACTACCGCGCGATCGACTCCTTCTACGAGCACAACCGCGTTGAGGGTCTTGCCGAGATGATGAACTACGTCGGCGTTGCCAACGCCGACGAGCAGGTGCTGGAAAAGATCGTCGCCGCGCAGGCGCACCACAAGAAGATCGATGGCCACGCGCCGGGGCTTGCGGGCAATGACTTAAACGCCTACATCGCCGCGGGCGTCTATTCCGACCACGAATGCAGCACCGTTGAGGACGCCATCGCCAAGCTTGAGCGCGGGCAGTACATCATGATCCGCGAGGGCACAGCTGCGCGCAACCTTGATGCGCTCCTCCCGCTGCTCACACCGCAGTACTACACCTACTGCATGTTCTGCACCGACGACAAGCACCCGAACGACCTCCTTGAGAAAGGCCACATCGACTACATCGTGCGCCGCGCCATCAAGGCAGGCGTCGACCCGATCATCGCCGTCAAATGCGCGAGCCACCACGCCGCGCGCTACTTCCTGCTCAACAACCGCGGCGCGATCGCGCCGGGCTTCCTCGCGGATTTTGTCATCATCGACAACTTTGACGATTTCAACATTCTTGAGGTCTATAAAAAAGGCAAGCTCATGTTCGACGGCAAGACCGTCACGCCCTTCGAAGCGCCCGAGATCGACCCGCACCTCGTCAAGCGCTCGCATGAGACGTTCCACGTCGCGCACCTTGAGGCAAAGGACTTCATCGAAGGCCGTCCGCGCGCCGTGCTCGGTATGGTACCGGGCGAGATCGTCACGACTGACGCGGGCTACGCTGAAAAGATCAGCGTTGAGGACGATATTCTGAAGATCGCCGTCATCGAACGCCACAAGAACACGCACCACATCGGCATCGGCTACATCAAGGGCTACGGGCTCGCCTCCGGCGCGGTAGCGACCTCCATCTCGCACGACAGCCACAACATCATCGTCGTCGGCACAAACGAGGAGGACATGGCTGCGGCGGTCAACCGCGTGGTCGCGCTTGGCGGCGGCATCGTCGTGATGGACGGCGGCAAGGTGCTCGGCGAGGTGCAGCTCCAGATCGCTGGCATCATGAGCGAAGCGCCGCTCATCGAAGTCAACGAGGCGCTGGAAAATGCCAAGGAGCAGGCCTTCAAGCTGGGCGTTTCGCGCGGGGTCGATCCATTTATGACGCTCTCGTTCATGGCGCTGACCGTCATTCCGACGCTGCGCCTCACCACGCGCGGCGTGTTCGACGTCATCAACCAGCGCTACGTGTGATGCTCGCAGCAGAAAGCGTTCCGGTGCAATACAACGAACCAGACAAAATAATCGCCCCGCCGTATGATTTGGTGCATACGGCGGGGCATTGCTATGGAAGCGTGTTCTTTCATTCTGAAAAAGGCCGATCCGTTCGGTAAATCGGAAGCTCCTTTAAGGGCGGTCAGTTTCTTTCTGATGCTTTATTATTTTGATCAAACGTGATAGTCCTCCAACGATCAGCGAGCCAATGGCAAGTTCAATCGCCATCAAAGCCCAAAGCATTACAGTTCCATCGACTCCGTGATCCGCAAGGTGGTTGGTCCAAAGCCATACAACAGCCGCTGTCAGCGCGAAAATGCCCGATAAAATATATCCTCTTTTCCATTTCAGAAACATTGATCTAATAAGTGCTCCAGCCAAAAACGGTAAAACAAAAAGTATCAATACCGTACTGTTCATCTCGCCACGCTCCTTTCGTCAGCTTTCGATTTGTTCTATTAAAGGTATCACGAAAGTGCAAAGAATGCTACCATTTCTGTCAAAAATGCCCGGGGCAGTTCGCCCGATCGCTCTTGCCGGCAATCATGAAAGCCACGTAAACCTTACTCTCACCATTGCTGCGCAAAATTTTGCTTGCAAATGGGACGGCTATCGCATATAATAGCTCTTGCACCTGCCGGTGTGATGGAATTGGTAGACGTAGCGGACTCAAAAGCCAGTAAGTCTGGCAGTGTGAAATCTGATAAAAACCTTGATTTTTCAAGGCTTCCCAGATACAATAAAATATAGCTTTTATAGTGAGTTCTCTCCTTGTTCTCTCCTATGAGGATTTTAGGGAGCTTCTCGATAAAATGTGCCGGTGTGATGGAATGGTAGACGTAGCGGATTCAAAATCCGCCGATGGCGACATCGTGTGGGTTCGAGTCCCACCACCGGCACCATCCTCTGAAACGCTTGGTACCTCAGCATTTGAGGCATCAAGCGTTTTTCCTTTTCTCCAACAAGAAGCATCCATTTCGCTCTGTTTTTTCACAGTTCTCTCCGCAGTTCTCTCCACAATCCTCTTTCAAACGCTTGTGCTGATGCCTGGTTCAATGATAACAACATTGCTCATCTTCGATGCTGAAGTGTTTTTTGACGATGTGTCCAGATGTGCGTAGATATTTGCGGTCGTGTTGTAGCTACTGTGTCCAAGCCACTCCTGTATATCCTTCATTGGCACGCCATTTTTTAGCAGCAGCGAAGCGCAGGTATGTCTCAAGTCGTGAAAGCGAATATTGCGCAAGTGATTTTTCCTCAAGATGAGCTTGAAATGCTGTGTTACATAGTTCGGCTGATAGGGTGCTCCCATATCGTTTACAAAGATATACTCGCTTTCTGTATAACAATTTCCACACAGCTTCTGACAGTATTCCTGCCGTACTTTCATACGCAGCAAAAGGTCGCGGTATTGCGGAACCAACGGCATTGAGCGGCAGCTTGACTGATTTTTTGTACGATCCTTTTCGACCGTGATGGTCGTCCCATCGCACATACACTGAACAACTGTATGGTCAATCGTAATTAGATTGCTCTCAAAGTCGATCGCCCTCCACCGGAGTCCCATGATCTCACTTCTTCGCAGGCCATAAAAGGCTGCCATTAGAACAGGGAACTCGCAAGGATCACCCTTCACCGCCTGAAAGAGCGTTTCTAGTTCCGACACAGAATAAAATGCTCCAACATACCTTTGGCTCTTTGGCCGCTCCACATTATCCATCGGATTCGAGGCAATTAAATCGTGTTTACGAGCATACTTCATTGCCTTATGGATATTCGCATGAAAACGCTGAACCGTAGTTCCTTTTAGGTGCAGTTCATTGAAGCAATAGCTGTAAAAATTCTCCACATCCAGCGCAGTCAGCTCTCTGAGCAGTATTCTTTGTCCACGAAAATATGGGACAATTCGCTTTTCAACATTGTTTACATATCCCGCATATGTATCTACCTCCACAGAGTTCTTGATGATACCCAACCACTTGATCATGTAGTCAGAAAAAGAAATATCTTCTCTGCTGATCACGGGAGATACTGCACAAGGTGATGCAGCATCTTTATAGGTGCATCTGGTTTCGGCTAACATTTCTTCCGCCAACTTTGCACTTTTCTTCCCAGTTGCCGGTATCCCTGTTGAAATCCATTTGGACTTGCGATTGCCATCTTCGGATTTCAAATTCAGCACCATGTAATAGTAACCTTTTTTTGTTTGCAGATGACCCGCTACCATGTTGTTCCTCCTTTTTGTAGCGGTACAACCTATCTGTCAATGGCAGATCAATTATACCATAAGCAGCTGTTCTCTCCAATGTGCCTATAAACTTTATTTTGAAATCCTTGCGCCGAAATTTTGCCGTCAGCCAAGCAGATACTCGATCACGCAAATCTTTGGTATCTTAAATGACTTACCAATTTTCAGATGGTGAATCTCACCATTCCCCAACAATTTGTAAGCTGTTTTCATGCTGATTCCGCCCAACATGATGCACATCTGCCTAACGGATACCACATCAGGATATTCTGCAAACAGCTTTCCTTGATACGTAAGAGCCATGACACAACTCCTCTCTCAAATAATATTGATTGACAGGCAAACGACAAAGGAGATGCCCCCGTTCGTCGGGGGCATCTCCTTTTTATCAGCCTAATCATACCATAGTGTCATATGACACTTCAAGTACATCGGCTCGGACATTTTTAGGACATTTTCAAAAATCAGACTTGAAACTGATCGGAATAGGCATACATCTCCACGAGGTTTTCAATGGCAGTACGCTTGATCCGGTCGATGGTGCGGTAGGTCAAGCCAAAGCTGGCAGCAACTTCCTTCGTGGGAATTCCGTCCACAAACACCAGACGAATCACCTCAGCCTGCCGCTTATCCAATAGGCCAATAAAATATGTCAGGCGTCTCTGCTCACATTCCAAGGCAAACAGTTCCTTTGCAATTTCGTGTGCTGACTCTGCATTCATGCGTTCCGCCTGCTCTTCGTAATTGAGCGCAATGTAAAGGGTCTTATTGGAAATATGTCCCGCACTATGCCCAAGACTATCGTCATGTCTGAAATTCATGGCTTCAATCTGTTCTGCACGGCTGACTGTGGTCGGGTGCTCCAAATTATACCGAAGCACCGCAATCTTGCGTTCACGCTCGTTATAGCTCTCCAACAGCTTCAAAACGTACTTACTCATAGCGCTTTCCTTTCTGTTATAGATTTTTGATTGCCATGAGCGCTGCAGGCGGGGAACGGCAGCGAATCTGTCGGTTGCCTGATATGGCAAAGCAAAAGGCACTTTCACGGATATCATAACCCGCGAAAGTGCCTTGAGAAAATATGGAGTTATCCCAACTACGGAAGCGCAATGATCCATGGTTGAAATCAGAATCGTACAGAAGCCGACGCACACTCTCCCTGTGCGGCATCCCGTACTGAACGGCTGTCAAGAATATCTCTGCTGGCTTGTCCTCCGGAAAATATGCGTTTAATATCCTGCCAATATGCTGCAAAAACTCACATAGAAGTGCCGTAGCATACGTCTTGCGGTAGAACTTCATCCGCCGTTTATGGAGAAGATACTGCAATCCGTATGCTACGAAGGCATCATACAAAGTCTCCTTCCGTTAATGAAGTATAGAACACCTTTGTATGCTGAATTAACGCATTCATACTTGTCATACTGCATTATAAGATTATGTCGAGGTGAGTTATAATGCAGGAAGCGAAGATTAACTTAGGCAGGGTCGTTCGCATAGCCCGCAAGCGCAAGAGGATCACACAGGACTATCTTGCAGAAAAGGTCGGGGTTCAGCCACGAACGATTCTGGAAATAGAGAATGGCAGGGGAAACCCCCGTTTTGAAAATCTGTTTGTGATGGTTCGCCTGCTGGACATCGCCCCTAATGATATTTTTAATTACGATTGCGGTCTGGCGCAGGATACCGAACAGCTTTTTCAGGAGTTGTCCAGTTTTAGTGAAGACGAACAGCGCATGGCTGCAGCTGCCGCCAGAGCAGTGCTGCAGCAGATCCGCTATGAGAAGGAACACTGCAAAGAAGAGGTTTCAAACAAAACGAACGGCTGAGAGAAGGTAAACGCCTCTCCCAGCCGTTTTGCATGATGGCTCATAGCAGCGTCTATCTTTACTTGATCGTTTCGGACTGCTTCACTTACACATCAAAATGCGATATATAAAACTCTTTTGTGTCTCCTACTATACTTATTACGATGAAGTCCTCCTATTTTGGACGCTTCCAGAAAAGTTATCGCCTTTTCTTTTATTTTCAAGCGGCTCCCCAGTACAGACCAGTCATAGGCTTCAAACCGATCCAATAGGGGGGAAACTTGCTCTTCGAAAATCCGTTACAGCATTTTTACAATACTCGCGCAGGATATGGCAATCATATCAGTAGCCTTCATTGACAACTTCCCAATGGCCATTGACGAACTCTAAAAAGATCGTTCGATCGGGCTCCTGCACGATGCCGCCTTTGCTCACGCAGACGGAAAAAGAAATTTCATTTTCTGTCCGGCTCTTCAATTCCAAAGAGACAACTTCAAAGACTGTATTCTCATAATAGACTCTGGCTGCTTCATCTGCTATTTTCAATTCTTCATTTTAATTGTACTTATTATATCATATATGTATAACAAAAGTATCGTTGAAATATTGCACATATCTATGTAATCAAGCGGCTTGCACCACTTAGTCGGATTACCTGCTCCGACAGCAGTTTTTGGGTTTAACCAAAGAGGCCGGAGAACAGGATAACCAGAGTGATGCCGATGAGAACCACGCCGTCGGCCATCAACTGCTTTACACCAGGAGACTTCACATGGAGGTCACCGCATATCGTCACTGCAAGGCCCCGCCCCCTTGTAATGTCAATACGCTAACGAAAATATTTTTCACTGTCTGGCCGATGCTGCAATAATAATCTCAAGAGCAAAATTTGTACAAAAAATTAGAGAAGCTGCCCAAAGCAAAAAGGGCCTGTCACAATATATGCTAAAAAATGATAGTGCGATTTACCATCGTAATATTTCTTGCTACATTTGACGCACTTATCATCAAAATCGAAAGGGGCATCGGCTCAACTGCCGATGCCCCCATTGTTTTATTTATGCCGCCCTTTGCTGAAACCGCTGGCTGCGGATGCTCCGGGCCCGTACCTGAAGCTCCTGCGAAAGAAGCTTCAAGACGGAAAACTCATCGTCCAGCCCGTCCAGTTCACGCTGCAGCACACCCTCATAGTGGCGTTTCTTTTCCTCCAACGCCTGCACCTTGAGTACCCAGCGATCCATAACTGCGGGACTCTGGCTGCTGCTCTTAATGAGGTAGTCGCACTTTTCCTGATAGGCCGCGATCTCCTTTTTCACTGCCAGATAGAATTCCTCCGTCATCTTATCCCGCTGCTTGGCATCGTCAATGATGTAAAAGCTGTTGACCACCAGCGGCGTCTGCTTTTTATTCAGTCCGCTGAGCAGGGTGATGAAGTCCTCGAAAATATCCACGCGCTCCATAAAAGTGCGGGGGACAAAGTACATATGACCGGTGACACTCAGCTTGGTGGCCTCCATTCCCCGCAGGAAATTGACGCAGATGGTCTCGATCTGCTTGCGGTTTGCGCATCGCTGGTAGAGCTCAAAAAGCTCCTCCGCTTTTCGGCAGCAGCCCTGCACATCCACCGCATCGTCCAGCACGAGATTATCACAGCGGAATATTCCGTCGTTCTTACCGCAGCTGATATTCGCCAGCTTTTCGTACCGGTTGGTTTCACGATTCAAGGTCTCTTTGACCAGTTCCCGCGAAAAAACACCGGCGGTGCGCTTATTATCGCGGCAATAGGCAAGATAGATGTTCGTCTCACCGTCTACCGTGACCGGAACCCTCTCCCGTATATCGCCTGTGGCAGAGCGGAACGCATCGCCGAGAGAAAGCCGGGTGCTGCCGGTGTAGGGAATGCCCATGCTCTCGCACAGCGAGGACAGTTCATCCTTATCCACCAGCAGGTTTGCAAGAGAAAAGTATAAGAACTTTCCAAGCATATGCTCCTGATCGCCCTGCGCCGCACCGAGAAACTGATTCATGTTGATGATCTTTTCTTCCATATTGTTGTCCTTCCTTTGTTACATGGTTGCCGCCTGACTGAGAAGGTAGTCGTCCACTCCCTTATAGGCGGGATTCCATGTGTATTTTGAATAGCGAATGCCTGGGATCTTTCGCACTTCCTTCCGCATGGTGAGAATGGCGCTGCGCACATTTGGATTGGTCATCTGATCCATGTCCATCGCCTCTACGACTTCGTGGACGCCAAGACTCCGGATGGTATCATTCAAACCGTTCAGCGCGTTGACGCCGCCGATGCAGATAAAGAGCGCATCTTGTGCAAGAAAACTGGCTACATCGCCCTTCAGCGGGCCTTCCGTCAGAAACGCACGTTTGCTTTGGGTGTTCCCTGTCACATGCACCCACGAATAGCTGCGGGTGCCAGATGACAGATTTCGGCTGGAAAGCCAGCGGTATTTGCGATTGGCCTGCTGCGCATCATCCAGACGGATCTTCAGCCCTTGAATCAGCCCATCCTTGTTCCGAACCGGAATCAAGAAACCGTTGGGGCCGGAGAGTGTCCAGTCGCTATAATAGGTGCGAAAGCCCGGAATACCGTGCAGGTCATGGCCGTGACTGCGCAGGAGGTCGGTCAAAAGCCGACGCCCACGCTCTGTTTCCGGCATACTGCGGTACTCGTTTCTTCGGATGCGCTCTTCGCTCAAGCCCCGTTCTAAGAGATTCCCGCCGTGTTTTGGGAGAAGCGTCAGATGCGCCAGCATATCCGAATACACGGCATGACGCTGCTCCAATGAGCAGGGCTGCCGTTCCTGTGTTTGGGGAGATGGCGATTGAGGCAAGGGGTAGACCTTGCTCTCATGCGCCAGCTCCAGATAAGCCTCTTTGTTACAGATCCCTTTGATCCGTGCATACAGGCTCACGCTGTTTCCGTGTGCGCCGCAGAGATTGCAGCGGTATTGGTCGGTATCCGTATTAAGGCTTAAATGATATTTCCCCGGCCCGTGGTCACCGCAGAAGGGGCAGCTTGCCTCGACTTCCTTTCGCCGCAGCGTCCGGGAGTCGAGGACAAGCCCACACCGTCTGGCCGTGTCCACAATGGGGATCTTATCGTAGATTTTTGCGGCCAAACGGTTTCACCTCCATCATGCGGCTCTCTGCTCCGCAAAGACAATGGGTCTTACGGGTTTTACCTGCAGCGCCGCGCCGCTGACACATTTTGCCATGATGATCTGTCCTGTTGGCCTTACATTGGCAAGGTCATCTACCGACTCCATGTTATCGACAAACACGGGGTAATTTCGTCCCGTCAGCCGCTTCATCAGCTCAGAGACCTCCATGCCGGCCCGGATCTTCTCCGAAAGAGAGAGCCGGTCGTACCGGCGGCCGCCATACTGGAATTTGAAGGTGTCTTTGACTTCCCCTGTGGATTTCACCACATCGTAGAGTGAGATCTCCACACGGTTCATTTTAAGCTGCGAGAAGGTCAGCTCCGCCCGCTTGCTGATGTACGCGATCACATTGGCCATTTTGCGCTTGATCTCCGCAATGCTGGCATTGGCCTGCGCGATCTCCCGGTCAAAATCAGGAAGCTGCGCCGCCGTCATAGTCTGAAGCGCCGCTATTTTCGCTTCGCTCTGCCGCAGTTCCTCCCGGCATGTACCGAGGTGGTCGTATTCCGACTGCGAAAGATTGCCGTACTCCAGGTCAGCAGTCAGCGTCTGGATCTCTGCGCGCAGGCGCTCCGTTTCTGCGGAAGCCTGCTCCGCAAGCGAGGCACAGCGCTGCTCCAGTTCCGCAGCTTCCGCGGCCCATTTGCCAAGGTCATCTTCTTTGAACTGTGCGAAGGTATCCGCAGCCTTTTTGTCCATCTCCTGAAGCTCTATCAGCTGAGCGCGCTGTTCACTGCCGGCAGCATAAAGCTCGGAGAGCACTTTTTTCAGCGCCGCCTGCACTTCGGGCAAGCTCTGCTCTGTCACGCTCCGGTGACAGGCAGGACACTCCATACCGGCATGAAACGCCTTATATGCAGCGCTTTCCCGCTGATACCGCACGCCCAGGTCTTTGACTTTGGCAGACGCTTCCGCCAACGCTTCCGTGAATTTGGACAGGTACTGCTCCCCTTCTCTGCGGGCAATCTTTTCCCGCAAGGTCTGAAGCTGTTCCCGCAATTTGGAAGTATCGGTGCGTTCATCCCTGGCAGCTTCCTCATATCGTCCGCTCAGTTCTACAAGCCGCTCCTGCATGTCACTTACATCCATGCCGGAAAACTGTCTTTGCTCCAGTTCCGCGATCTCCCTGCGAAGGAGGTCTGCCTGCAAGGTCACTTCCTGCTCGGCCTGCTCATGGGATTCCCCCTGGGACGCCGCCAAGTCCTTCTGGCCTCTCAGATAGGTAATGCGTTCCTCCAGACTACGGATCTCCTCCCGGCAGCGCTTGAGACTGCCCTCCGGCGAGAGAATCGTCTCGTTTTTGAGATGTTCCCGCACGGGCTCAGATAGCTGAGAGAGTACCGTTTCATGAGGAATCGTCGGAAGATATCGCTCCAAAAGCTTTTTTCCATCCTCACCCAACTCCTCAATAAAGTACAGAGGATTGAGAATGGACAAGAATACATCTCGCTCTCCAAAGAGATCTGCCAGATCCAACTGCCGGATCTCATAGCCATCATAGGTGATGGTCATGCGGTTTTTCCTGCGGGTGCGATTGAGCTCATGGAGCGTGCCTGTTTCGTCCACAAAGCACATCCGAATGGCGACATCGGGGTTATTCTCATTGTGCAGGCGGTCAATTCCACGCTCTCCAAAGAAGGGACAGCCGGTAACGGCAAAGGCGATGGCGTCTGCAATGCTGCTTTTCCCCCGCCCGTTGCCGCCGGTGATGACCGTAGGATTGCCGAACACCAGTTCTGTCGGCTCCTCATAGGACTTGAAGCCCGAAAGCATCAGGCTGGTGATTTGAAACTGCTCAATCTTTTTCAAAGAATTGCTCCTTTCCTTTTTTCGCTGAATCGCTGTTTACGCCGCCCTGTCCTCCTGTGGGACAATCTCGTAGGATTCCAACACATAAAATGCCACGGTATCTTGCTGACGCATGGTGAGCTTTACATTGCTCAGAACGGTGCCTGCGCTCAGTTCGGGCTGTGCGCCGCGGGCGAAGGCCGGAATCTGCTTGCCGTCCAGCGCTCGGAGCGTAACAAGCGTGCTGCTGCCGCTCATACCGCCCTGTACCTTGGTGCTCAGAACCACATAGCAGTCTGTTCTCTGCCGCGCTGCGCTCTGCGGCGGGGTAAAGGGAACTGTGCGGGAAGCTGTCGCTCTGCTTTGCTGTGCGGGCAGAGTCTGCTGTGAAGCGCTCCGTGTCGTAGGCAACTCTGCTCTTTGCGAAGCCGGTGCAGGCGTGGGCTGGGAATTTCCCTGCTTTGGCTGCGGATTTGCTGCAGGCGCGTTTTCCTCCGGCGCTGTCTGCCCCGGCAGGGTTTTCGGCGTCAGCAACGATTGAATGCCGCAGGCCGCGGCCGGTGTCAGCCCCAGGTGCTTCAGCGCGCTCAGATAAGCGTTATCCAGCTTGGCGCGTTCGCTGTCCTTGATCACAAAGCTGCGCCCGCGCTTCTCGATTTCGACCCAGACGGTATTAAGGTCGTACAGCACGCGGCCGATCCCCCATTGGACGGCAGCTCGCTTCATACTGTCGGATAGGCCGCCCTTGACAGCCTCGATATCTGAGTCCTCGGCGCCGTCCCACTTGGTAATGAAGCCGCGGCCCTCAAAGTAGATGGCGATGCCGCAAAGCTGCGCCTCCTTTTTCCCGTTGCTGTGCCAGGGCTTGAAGTCGTTATACCAGTTCTCCGGCCCGCAGACCTCGTCCAGGCGGTTCTGAATGGCGCGGTTTGTCACATAGGGAACGGCCAGGCCGCGCATCTTCTCTTCTATCGTGTTCTGCAGCCGCCATTCCAGATCCTCCGGGGCGAAGGGCTTTGCGAGAGCCTGCTGCATTTCTTTTGGGTTAAGCTGTGCCATGATGTTACCTCCTGCTGATAAAATCTCCCAGTGTTTTTCCATTGGATACCAGAATGTCCGTGTAGTAATATGCGGGATCTTTGTCCTTGAGATGCTCCAGAAGCTCTCCGTGCGAAAGCTTTAATCTGTTATGCTCCCTGTCATACATATCGTCGTTGTCAGGTAGACCCAGCAGATACCGGGGAAAGTTCTTCAGCGCGGAAATCTTTCGATACCGCGGCAGCACATTGTTGCCCGTGCAGACCCGATCATTCGAATGGACATTGGAAAAGGGGTAAAAGAACATCGGCGTATCTACGGTTGGCGCTTCATCGGCAACGACGCCCATGGAACACTCCGCGACTTTGCCGTTTTCCAGAACCCGCACGCCAAACACCATGCGGGGAATCGGAAAATTTGGGTATTCCCTGTCCCCATAGATCACATCTGCCCGCAGTTCCGGATTCCAAAGCACGAAATACTTCTCCGTGGCAGACATGGATAGGTGAAGGCAGTGTTCCGGAAGAAAGCCGCTGTCCAGATAATCATTGCTGGCATAGCTCTGGTTGATAACATAGTACAGCTCCAGAGGATCAATTTCCCTGTAGGCGGCAATGCCGCCCGGTTTTTGCTCCTCTACAATGATCGTGTTTCTGGTGGGAGATAACCGCAGAATGACATCTCTCGAATAATCCTTGTTTTCAGCCGGCTGCATCAGGCAGCCTCCTTTCTTGTGTTTTCCGTTTCTCTCTCAGCAAGTTTTGCCTCTATTCGCCGGATGCTGCATTGGCAGTAACGAAGCAGATCCACCAGCGAATTTGCAAAATAGAGCGGCTCGTAGTAATCCGGCGACAGGCAAAACTCCAGAACGACATGATCTCCGGCGATATGCTGTGAGAATTTGTAAACGGAGTTTGTTGCCCCCAGCACGAAATACTCAGTAATATCATGCAGCTTTTTACTCCATACGCTTTGCCTGCTTCCGTGCTTCGGATCAGAAGCGCGCCCCTGCTCATACAGCCGGTCGATGATTGGATGGGAGCATTGCACGACGGTCGCTTCATACTCTTCATCAAAGAAAAAGTTTACATCGTCAAAAATATCCCACATAACTTCATCGATCACCATGAGAAGCTCCTCCATATCAACGACAGGGTGGCTTTGGCAAAAGATGTGTGCGGCATCCGGAGACTGCATATGCAGGAATTTAATCATACGCAGAAGCAGCAGGATATCGTCTTCATACTCAATTCCATACATAACCGGCACCTCAAAAGAAAGAGCGCTCTTGCCGCTGGAAAACAGGAGCTTTCCGACAGTAGTGGATAAAGCCCTGTATCCAACCATCGAAGACCCGATGATAGACCCACTCATAATTTTCGGGCGTTACATTCTCTATTTGGAACGCATCCCAATCAATGATAGAAAGGTCAATGGTTTCTTCTTTATCAAAGGCTTCCAGCAGCTTTTGGATATACGGGCTGTGCTCTGATTTGGGGAATAACGCCGCGTCGTCTTTTTGCGAAACAGAAAGCAGCATTTTTACGAAAGCATCCTGATCAAATGCAGTCATCTTTTTTCCACCTCCGGGCTGAGCCGCACGACGCAAAGGGCATATCCAGCGGGGTTTGCCAGAATCGCCCGCTGTTCCTCTTGAGATGCGACTGCACGCCCGAGGGCGGCATAGTAGATCCCGCAGTCTGGGAGCGGTGCGCCTTTTTGCAGCGAAATGTGCCACAGCGCGTGAATCATCAGCTCCGGATCGCTGCCATCGACCACTACGGGGCAGATAAGCGAATCGCCCGCTTTCTGCGCCTTGTCCATATCCACCTTTTTGATCATGGCGGCTGCATGAAATGCAGCGGCCTCCTGCTGTGTCTGCTGCCCGGCCAGGAAGAGCGTTAAGAACAGCTCCGGCTCCTGACAGCCCAGCACCACGCCGAAAGGACTGGTGAGCTTATGGCCCCATGCGTCATTTGCGGGATGGAACTGGCGGTACAGCTTTCCCAAGGCAGGCATCAGCAGATTGGATACCTGTCCCCAAACCTGCGCGCTGAGCGCGGCCTTGCTGCCGGTGAGCTGATCTACCGGGACAACAACTGCCATGTTGCAAAACTTCATTCTCATTCACCTCAATATTCTTCCGGCAGCAGGATCGTCGTTGCAGAGCGATCCGCTTCCGTGATGATCATAATGCGAAGCTCTTTGGATACCTGATACCATGAAATAATCCGGTTCCCGCTGCGAAGTGCCTCCTCATTGGTCCTTGCATCGCTTTCACAGGTATCACCCCAATCGCCGCTCAGATGGCGTTCCAAAAGCCGGATCAGCCCTGCTCTTCCGACCTTATCCAATGCCGCAGGCGTCGTGCAGAGCTGTCCGCAGCGAAAACGCGCTTTTTTGTCTTGCATAAATTCTGCCTCTTTTCATGTCAATGCCTTAAAGCCGTTTGGCGTCAGGACATTGAAAATCATTTTGTTTGTAATGGTTTCTTTCACTTCGCTGCCAATGTGATTGCCCTGCGCGCTGAACTTTTCCTCGCTCTCTGTGCGGATGACCTTGACGATGCGGCCTTTGATGATGTGCGGCGTATCGCACGCTATGAGGCCGTTGATCATACCGGAGCCGCCGATCAGTCCGATCTGACTGATGGAGAGCGGGAGCAGCGGCCGCTTTACGCCGCTGTCCAGTTCGCTGCGCGCCATCATCTGCGCAAAGCTGTTGCAGCGCCGAAGCTGCTGCTCCAATTCCTTCTGGTTGAACCGCTCACCCTTGAAGGTGTTGACCTCTATCGTGTGATCCGGCAGAGCGTAGCGTTCTTCCGGCATCTCTGCAAGAGAGCGAATGGCATCGGGCGCAGACGCAAGCTCCTCCAGCCAGAGGGTATCCTGTGGTTCGGTCTCCCTGGGCTTTCGGACACCCAGCACCGCTACCTGCTTGAATTTCCGAAATTCACTCTCGGTAAAGCGCCAGACGGTAAGATCATCAAAATTGTCCACAAGGATACGGCAGATATCCGGCGTTAAACGGTAATAGGGAATCACATAGATCAGTAGGCCGCCGTATGCCAACGCAGGCAGACTTTCAATCAGGAAGCGCTTTTCATGCCGGGAGCGTCCGCCGCTCTCATTGATGACCGAGAGATACGGCGGGTTAAGAAACAGCAGATGGAAGGCTTCCCGGCTGATGCTGCTATGAAAGAAGCTGCCAAAGCCCACGCGGTGAAGCCTTGTCTGCGCCTCCTCCGCGCGGCTCTCGTCCAGCTCCACGCCATAGGCATAGCAGTTATTGCCCTGCGCCAGTTGTCGAAGTGCCTTGCCGCAGCCGCAGCAGGGGTCCAACAAGTTCGTGGTCACACCCTCCGGAAATTTGATTCCCCGCAAAAGAAGATTGATATTATCCGGGTCTGTTGGGTAATATCCCAGCTTAATGTTGTTCATCAGCCGACCTACCACCGCAGCATTGGTCTTTTGTCCCACAGGAAGGGATGACGCGAAGCGGCTCAGCGCCTCGTAGACGCTCTTATAGCCGGTGCTCATCAATGCAAATCCTGCAAGGCCCTGCCGAAGCTGTCCGGATACTTTCGCAAGTGCGTATTCCTCCATTTCCATGAGGAAAAGCCGCGCCTGTGCGAGTGTTTCCACCAAGGTTTCCCGCGTTCTACTCAGTTCCGCGTAAATGTCCCGTGCCGCAGCAAGGTCGCTTTGGCGGCAGCGCTCAATCCTCGCCCGCTGCAAAACCATGCTTTTGGAGAGCTGGATGATCTTGCCTTGAAGCTGCGCAAGCTGATCCAGAGCATACGGCTTTTGCGCGGAAAGGTTAGGCAGTTCGCTCATAACGGCACCCATCCTTCCGCAAGGCACTCAGCGTCTCCAAAAGCTGCGGATATGACCAGGTTTTCAGGTCGCTGCTGGTGAGAAAATGATTGTATCCGCCTTTGAAGTCCCTGCTGCTTCGGATCGTCCGATAGCAAAGCACCTTCCCATCCGCGCATAAGCGCTGCTCGATCCACACCGCAATGCCTCTGTCCTCCCACATTCCATAAAGGGAGCATGTTCCCGACACCGCGATGCCGCCGCTGTTTGCACTGACTGTAACCTCGTGCAGTCCAAGATCCTTGGCAAGGGCGCGGAGGAATACCTTTCCCACATTCAAAAAAGCTTTCTTACTTCCATTGGGTCCGCTTTCCCTCTCGTCAAAGATGCAACCTAAATCAGTGGTCAGCAGCAGCGCAAGCTGCCGCATGTGACCTTCCTGCGATTTGATAGACATGTTGTATCCTCCTTTATTTCCGGATAAAAGAGGGAAAGGAACGCGATCTGTTCCTTGCCTTCCCTTCGGGCGGCTCACGCCGCTCCCTTCCATTCTTTTTCGTGTCCCGCCGCCCGCAGTTCCATCTGCATACGGGCAAGGGGAATCCGCCGCTCATAATATGCCAGCAGGCGCAGTCCGCCGCCTTGCGTCGGAACACCGCGATAGATCTTTTCATAGAGCACAGTGCGGCCGTGTTCCTCTACGCGGGTTCTGCTTTCCACTTTTACTTCACACATAGGCAGTTAAGCTGCGGGGCGAAGGATGCGCTCGTTTTCGAAATCGAAAACAGGCGCGTTTTCCTCCGGTGTCCCGGGAATCAGCTTGAGGGTATAACCCTGCTCGCGTGAGAGCTTAAAGAGCCCAACGATACGGTTGAGTTCCTCATCCACTACATCTTCCTGCTTTCCTTCGACTTCCGGCACACTCTGGTCAGATGCAGAGAACTCCGCACTCCCTTCATTCTGCACAGTTTCCGTGTGGTCTTCCTGCGCGGGCACAAATTCAGCATCCAGAACTTCAGCTTTCTGCCTGGGCGCTGTCAGCGCCGTCCAGAACGAGCGCAGCATGGAGGCAAAGAGTGTACCGAAGAGGGTGCGCTTTTTCGGCGTGAGATTCACGACCTCCTGCGCCACGACCTCATCCACCTCGCTGATCGCTGCCGTCAGCTTTCCCGTTTCCACATAGGCTGCGGAGAGGAAGCAGGATACGGCGGCACTCTCGGAGGCAAACACCTCCGGCGCCTGCACACGCTTGGCAATCAGGCGCTTGCAGATCACGGTGCCGCTTTCCACATCGTCGATGCAGACGGTATCCGCGTTGATGCTGCCGGCGTCGATCACGCCGCTTCCGGTGATGCTCTGCGCCTTGACGCCATAGGTCACATGAAGGCGGCCATGCACCACCAAATGCTCCGTTGCCAGAGACTCATAATGGACGGTTTCTCCCTTTGGAATGTAAACGGTTTTCATCTTGTATTCTCCTTTTTCTTTTTTAGATGGCTATGCCATCTTTTTTCTTTTCAAGCTGCCATTTCTTCTTTCAGCCGAACCGGCACCACCAGGGCAAAATCACTGCGCCCCGCAGCATCGATCACGATGGGAGCATGAGAACTGCTGAGATGGATGCAAACCTCCTCTTCTCCCTTAAACTGCTTCAGGGCATCCAGCATATGATAGAGGTCAAAGCCGAGAACCATGTCTCCGCGGCCCCTCACCTCAATGCCGGTTTCAAATGCTCCACCGGACGCCGCAATGGAAAGCTGTTCGCCTGCAAAGCGCACATAAGGCTTTGCCGTGAGCACAGAGCACACCTTCAGGTAATTCAGTTCCCGCACAAAGTCAGCCGTTTTGACAGTCACGCTCTCCCGATACCCTTTAGGGATCACCGCATCCACGTTATAGGTATCCACGCCCTGTAAGCGGGCAAGCATACGCAAATTGCCGCTTGCAAACAGCACATGGCTGCTTCCGATCCGCACGGTCATATCTTCCTTGCCGAAAGCGCTCAGGTGCGCAAGCACATCGGCGCGCACCAAAAAAGGCTTTGGGAAAGAAACACCTTCCAGCGTATCGCAGGCAAGGCGGGTTCCATCCAGTGCATAGACGCGATTCCCGCAAAACTGCACGCAGATCGCAGCGGGTCTTGCACTCACGCTTGGCTTTTCCGCAGCATAGCGCACACGCTCCACACAGGCGGAAAGCCTCGCGCTGCTTACTGAAAATGCATCGCCCTCCGAAGCCTGCGGCGTATTCGGATAATCCGCTCCGTCGTAGACCTCAAATTCCGCACCGCGGCGTTCACAGCGGAGCAGAACCTTTCCGACTTTTTTACTGCCGCTCTGCGTTTCGGAAAATTCCATCGTCAGCTCACCGGCAAAGAGGGAACAGGCGCGCAGGATGTCCTTGGTTTTTCGGAAAACAAAGAACATATCATCGCCCGAAGCCGGGAGCTCTGCCGTAAACCATGTTTCGAGATCTGTTGCCGTCAATGTGCAGCGCCCATTCTGAATCCGAAGGCAGACTTCCTCCAGAATGGGTATTGCGCACTTTTTGAGGATTTTACTGACTTTGCTCATTGCATGGGAAAACTCTTTTGCGTCAACTACTGCACGGCTCATGCTGCACGCCTCCTTGTCTTTTTTTCCAGCACCGTCTGCATCCGGATCGTTTGGGTGGAAAAATCCGTCTGCAAGGCATTGTTTTCTCCATGGGTCAGAATGTTATAGACCATGATGAGCACAGCGGTCGCCGCAGTCACATTGGCCACAATACTCTGCGGATCTTCCTGTGCGGCTTCCGCGCAGCTGATCTCCGAGGGAAACAGGTCGGTGTCCTTCAGCATTTCGGGATGAACGCCGCCAATAGATTTGCGGATCGTTCTTCCGTTTCTTCGCACGCCGCACACGACCTGTCCGGTATACTTTCCGTTGCCGCTGTCGATGTAGATGAGTTCCTCGCTCTGATGAAAAGCCTGATGGCAGAGCTGCCGCGTCTTATTGTTATCCACGCAGCCCAGCAGCAGTACCATTTCCTTCGTCCGCTTGGTAGAATAGGGATTCAGCTCCCATTCCTTCGGCTCGATCAGTTCCATCAGATCCGGCAGCTTTTCAATAAAGCTGGGAACATACTCTGTCTCCATTCCAAGCACAGTGGAATACCGCTCTGCCAGCACGCGGGCTTTATTTTCACCCAAGTCTGCGGGGACAAAGTTCTGCCGGTCCAGGTTCTTTGGCTCGACAATATCCCCATCGCAGACAACAAAGCGGGCAGGACGATCCAGCATATGAAGCAGGCGAAACACATACGGGGCAACATAGCCTCCTGTGCCGCCGGCCCCCAGCATGACCACCTTGACTGGGCGATCCGTTGGAAACTTCATAGGAACGCCTCCTCCAGAAGGTCCCGGAAGCTGCGCTTATCCGGCTTTTTGAATCGCTCGGGCTTTCTGCTGCGGATACTTACCTGCGTCAGCCATTCCTTGGGAAACGGCTGCTCCAATCCTTCCATCACAATATTGGGGTCGATGGATACAAAGGAGTCGCCGCAGAAAATACGAGCCTTGACGTCCGGATAGAATTTATCAAGTTTTCCCAAAACGAGGTAGAGTCCTGTGGAGCGCTCATCTTGATCATCTTTGCCGGAGAAAAAGGCATCCATGCTGTTATGAGAGTGGATATCCGCGTAGCAGAGATACCGCTCTTCATCGTCATAGAGGCAGTCATGGAGATCGGCCTCTACTTCCTCCTTGCATACGCTCTGCTTGGGGACGTAGGCAAAAAAGCGCTTTTCCGCCTTGTCCCAGTAAATCTGGGCAAATGCTTCATTTTCCCCATTCTCCGTCATAAAGGCGCGGAAAAAGGCGATGATCTGTCCCATCAGTTCGGCGGGGATCTTCGGCAGAGCCGGGGAAAACCCGGCTCTGACCTCAGAGAAATCCACCACATTCTTTTTGGGGGCGATAAACTCGCCCTGCTCCATCTTGCGAAGCTCATAGATCCTGCCGTCGTTGGAGGGGATCAGGCAGATGACCTTATCCGAGGTGCGAGCCTCTTCCAAGGTGCCGAATTTCCCCTTATAAGCGGCATTCCCCTTGGTTTTCATTTCCACCTTGGGCTTTACATAGCAGCAGGGGTCTTTGTCCTTCGTTTTCTTGAGGGCATCGAGAAATTCGCGGGAGCGTTCGATCATTTCCTTCATGGAAATGATCGTGGTGCCCTTGGGGTCTTTGACCTCTTTACGAATACCGCAGTATTCCACGCTCCATGATACTCGTTTGCCTTCCTCCAGATCGGTAAAGTCATCGGACTTGCGGATGCGCAGTTCCTCAAAGGTCATGGATGGATCGTCGATCTCCTCTTTCACGCCCTTGTGGTAAAATACCGGCGGCTTTTCCAACAGGCCCTTTTTGGTATTCTCCGCTGTTTTCTGCTCAAAGGCCGCGGCAATGGGATTCTCCGCAGACGCCTCGGCTGGTGCCTTGGCAGGCCCATTGCCGATGGGTGCGGTTGCCGGCTGGGATGTTGCAGTAACTGCCGGTGTGATTTCCGGCATCACAGGTGCCGGAGACGGCGGAATGCTCTGTACTGCTGCCGGAGGCGCAAATGGGTCTCCCTGCGGTGCAGCGCTGCTGTCTCCAAAAATTGCGCTGATGTCCAATCCTTCTTCTTCGGGGATCTCCTGAAAGGGCCACGCGCTGTTTCCGGGTTCACTCATAGTAAATTGCTCCTTTCGATTTTGGGACAAAAAAAGACCGCAATCACTCCTATGAGCAATTACGGTTTCATTCTCGTCCTTATTACATTTCAAGTCGTTTGAGTTCGACGGTACTCGCAAGGAGTATGCCACATCTCTAAGCGGTAAAACCGCCATGAGCTGTGCAAAGGGCATACTACCTCCTTTCCACTCTTTCTTTCCTAACTTACTCCGCCCTAACTTACTTCGCCCTGAAATACAGCTTCATTGTAGCATTACGGGGAAAGACTGTATAGTTGGAGTTTTTCCATAGTAAAGAGAACGCTCTGGATAGTATATTTTCACCAAGCCCCTTTGCTCAGAATAGCCTTGATTGCAGCTTCGTTCCATTCCGTGTTCGTAAAGTCGGCAGACTCCACCAGCGCCTTGACGGCCTGAACAGGATCCGCCTTATGGTCTGTAGCCGTTGTCCTCCGCCTGCATCACAGGGTCGTCCACCTCCGCACCGGGAATATACAGCCATGCCACATTGTCGGGATTCTTCGCTCTGGCTTCCGCCAACTCTGTCTGTCCACCGAGGGGATAACTTCGCCCGCGGGAGTCGCTGATGTCTGAGGCGCAGATGTGCCGGAAGGCGTTCTGCTGGGAATGTCGACGGGCTCCCTCTCTTTCTGATAGCAGCCCATGACGCCCGTGGTCATGGCAAAGAGGAGGACGGCCGTGCAGATGATCGGACGAATGATTCTTGTGATTCTTTCCATAATGCTGTCTCCTTGCCGCGCTGGGATAGCGGCGCAGCTCAAAATGTCATTGATTTGTTTCTTGTAGCGAAAAGAGAACAGCGCAGCTTCGGGGCGAGATGCCCGTCCGCTGCGCTGTCCGATGTTCGCTTATGGGGTCATGCCAGCGGCTTTGATGTTTAGCCGTATGTCAGCCGGTCACTTCTTGCAGCGCCAGAGGAAGGTCACGATCTGCGCTCTGGTGCAATCCGCGTCGGGGCTGAATGTCGTGCTGGTGGTTCCCTTGGTGATGTTCTCCTTAACCGCCCACAGCACCGCATCGGCGTAGTAGGCCGTGGACTTCACATCCGCGAACGGATTGCGGCTGCCCGCTGCCGGGGATTTTTCAGAGCGCCACAGGAAGGTGACGATCTGGGCGCGGGTGCAGGTGTCATCCGGGCTGAACCTGGTGTCGCTGGTGCCCTTGGTGATGCCGTTTTCTACCGCCCACAGCACAGCGTCGTAATAGTAGCTGCCCACGGGAACGTCAGTGAACGGCATGGCGCGGGTTTCGGGTTCGGGACTGCCAGCGGTGCGCCACAGGAAGGTCACGGCCTGCGCACGGGTGCAGATGCCGTCCGGGGAGAAATGGGTATCATCGGTTCCCTTGGTAATGCCGTTTTCCACTGCCCAATCCACAGCGTCCTCATAATAGCTGCCGGTGGCTACATCCACAAACACGCCGGTCTGGGGGTTGCCGTTGGCTTTCATAAAGATGACCTCGATGGTATGGGTTCTGCTGACATTCTCAAAGGTGTAGGACTTCACCGCGCCGATGCTCTTGCCGTCGATCTTGACGTTGGCGACAGCATAGCCCTTATCCGGGGTGATGGTGAAGGTCTGATCCCGGCCCTCGCGGACGCTGACATTGCCGGAGGGAGAAATGGAGCCGCCAGCCCCTGCAGTTGCCTTGATGGTGTAGTAGCTGTAAGAATGGCCGCTGCCATTATAACGCCAGTGTGCCGTATAGCTGCGGTCGCCGGTGCTGCCCTTCTCAATGGTGACGGTCAGGTTGTTCTCACCCGTCAGACCCGTGCCGCTCCAGCCGGTGAAGGTATAGCCGGATTTGGTAGGATTCTTGAGGGTGAAAGTCCTCGTCTCGATGGTGTAGGTGTCGGGATTGTCCTCCGCAGTGCCGCCGGCCAGATCATAGGTGATCGTGTACTCGGTGGGTGCAGGTGCGTCCTTCTCGAAGATTGCCTTGACCTCCACGTTGTCGTTCGGCATGAGGAACTTGTCGTCCTTGATGGTCACGCCGCCGCTCATGACCTCCCACTCCTTGAAG
>ERZ1106976.756-NODE-756-length-35385-cov-5.033003_pt1 | contig 35385 bp, 28 predicted proteins | sample MGYA00403687_ERZ1106976 | MGnify/ENA primary metagenome ERZ1106976 (study PRJEB35170, sample SAMEA104062446) | human gut metagenome | biome: human gut; feature: human-associated habitat; material: faeces | place: Denmark | collected 2013-02-22 ... | reverse complement strand
CTGCTGCACAGCACGGCGCGCACGCAGCAGCTTTCGACCGAAATGCTGCTCAAGCAGGCGACGCCGCAGGTTGGGCGTTCGATTCAGGCGCTCGAGACCGAGCGCATCAAGACCGAGTTCTTTGCCAAGCAGTCCTGCGGCATTCAGTTCGACTATGACGCGGCAACGCGCACCATCTCTGTGACGGACCACACGGATACGCTGCCGTTTACCAGCCGTCTGTATGATGCGGCGGATACGGAAAAATTCACGATATTCAGCAAGGATGACCTGAACCGCCTGGAAAACACGTTGTATGCCACCACGCGGGATGCTCCGGATGTCAGCATGCCGATCACCCTGCGGTTTCCGGAGGTCGGCTGGGAACACGAGTACATGCTCACGGCTCGTGCGCTCTGGTCGAGTGACGCCAAGCCGCGCTATCTCGGCGCTGTCGGTCAGTTCCGCGAGCTGCAGACCGATATCATGCTGCCGGAGATGCAGCTGCCGGATTCCGGCACTGTCACCGGCAGGCAGCTGGCGGATTCCATGCAGGGCATGAGCCGCATTTTTGATGTGGTGCGGCTGGTTGATCCGAAAAGGGGCGAACTCCTGCAGCTGAATACGGACGGCACGTTCTCGGACCGCGTCCTGCCGTGCTTTCCGGTGTGTAACCACGGAAAGCGATGCAGCAGATGCATTTCCCGCCGCTGCATGGAGGAAAAGACGCGCATGAGCAAGCTGGAGCTTACCGACGAGTGCGCGTATCAGCTGATTTCGCGCTATCTGGTCGTGGACGGACGCGAGTGCGTGCTCGAGCTGGGCAGCAGGCTCAGCGACAGCGTTTGGGTGACGAGCGGCGGACGGCAGTTCCGGCTGGATGCCTCGCACGGAGAGGATTTTTATCTGGACCCGGTGACGGGCGCGTACGGGCGCCGCTACCTCGAGGACCAGCAGCCCGAGCTGGAAAAGGCGGAGGCGCTGGCGGTGATCGATATTGACAACCTTAAGGAGATCAACGACGAATACGGCCACCTTGCGGGCGACGCGGTGCTGCGGCACGTTGCGAACGTCATTCTCTCGCGCGTCAACACAGCGGACACACTCGTCCGCTACGGCGGCGATGAATTTGTGCTGCTGCTGTCGCATATCCCGCCGGAGAAATTCCGTTCGATACTCGAACGCATTCGGGGAGCTGTGTACACGACCGAAATACCGCAGTACGAGAATATCCACCCGACCGTCAGCATCGGCGGTGTGTATCAGGCGCATCCGCTGGTCGAGGCCATCCGCCGGGCGGACAAGCTGATGTACTGGGCAAAGCAAAAGCGCAACGACGTACAGACCTGAGAAGGAGCAAAGACATGAATCTGGAAGAGTTTTATGCACAGATCGGCGGCGATTATGCGGACACGCTGCAGCGCCTGTGCAATGAGAACATGGTGAAAAAGTTCGTGAAGAAGTATCAGGACGACCCGACCTGCGCCGACCTGCACAACGCGGTTCTGCAGCAGGACTGGGAAGCTGCCTTCCGCGGTGCGCATACCCTCAAGGGCGTAGCGCAGAACCTCGGCTTTGAGCGGCTGTATCAGGTCAGCGCTGTGCTGACCGAAGCCATGAGAGGGGAGAAGCCGCTCGAGGACAGGAGCCTGCTCGACGCCGTGGAGCAGCAGGATGCCGCAATCCGCAGAGCGATTTCGGAGCTTGAGTAAAAGCAAAGGACGAACCGTTTGGTTCGTCCTTTTTTCTTGACTTTACCGGATAAAGTGGGTATCCTGAACTTAAGGTAATACCACATAATTGAACAAGAGCGATTTACGAGTAAATTTTGCGTACTGACGCGACGCGATTTCGCAGTAATACTTGACGTATTACAAGAAATCGCAACAAAGTCAGGACACAAAATTTCCGTAAAGCGCCGCAGCTTTAATTATGTGGTATTGCCTCAAGTAAAGGAGGAAAAAACCATGCAGGTATTGGAAAACGAACGCTTTCGCGTGGAAATTAACGAATTCGGTGCCGAGCTGACCCGCTTTACGAGCAAAAAGGACGGCACGGAGTACATCTGGAAGGGCGATCCGGCGGCATGGAAGCGCCATGCGCCCATTCTGTTCCCAATCGTGGGACGGCTCAAGGACAAGACCTACACCGTGGACGGCAGGCCGTATGAGATCACGCAGCACGGCTTCGGGCGCGATCTGGCGTGGCAGGCACAGAAAATCAGCGGCACCTGCGCGGAATTCACGCTCACGCCGAGCGAGTGCCCTGATGCGCAGCGTGGTCGGAGATAAGCTTGGTGTCAAGGCTTCCGGAGGTGTGCGCACTCCCGAGGATGCGGAAAAGTTTATTGCCGCAGGCGCAACCCGACTCGGAACAAGCAACGGTGTTAAACTTTTGGGATGAAGGCACGGAGCGGATGCCGCGATTTATATGTCTGACTTTTGCAATAAATTGATGTATCGCTATCTTACAGAAGCTGAATTGCCGCAGGCAAAAAAACTTTGGGCAATATGCTTCCCCGAAGATGACGAGGAGTTCATTGATTACTACTTTGCCGAGCGTACTGCCGCCAATTGTGTTTTCGGCGCGTTTGACAATGCAAATTTAGTAAGTATGCTCTGCCGTGACAGCCGCATGATGTTTGCAAACGGAGAGCTTGTTCCCGTTTGTTTTGTTTCCGGAGTAAGCACGGATCCGGCTTATCGAAACCGCGGTATTGTCCGCACACTGATGAGCAAGCTTGATTCGGACTTGATTTGTGAGGGATTTGCGGCCGCACTGCTTCAGCCCTTTGATTTTGATTTCTACAAGAAACTGGGGTACGAAGTGTTCTCAAAACGCAGAACAGCCGTTATTAATGAAAAAGCAATCGAACAAGCTTATTCCGAACTTAAGCTGACAGGCAACGAGCAAAACAAAAGCATTTCATTTACCCGTCCTGATGCGGCGCTGATAAACACCGTTTACAATACGTATTTCGGACAGCGAAACGGCGTTTTGCAGCGCAGCATCGAACGGTGTGAAGCACTTGCACATGAATTCATGCTTTCGGGAGCATGCAGCCTTTGTGCGGGCAGAGCTTATGCGTTTTGGTATCCAAAAGAAGGAGAACTTACTTTACACGAATTTGCTTTCGAAAACGCGCATGACGCCCTTCTTCTGCTTGAGAGAATAACTGCAAAACACTCCGAATTCCTTGTTGAGCTCCCGTGTGACCGCAGCATACCCGGAATTCCGTGCAGTGCAGAGGCTGAACCGCTCAGCATGATAAAGGTTCTCCGTGATGACTGCAATTGGCTGAGGAAGCTTCAACCGGAGCCTTTTGATGTTTGTGCGTACTGACCGGCAGCTTTTCTATAAGCACATCACTGTTCAGAAACGCAGTAAGGATGATTCTGCGTTCACAGTTTAATCGAGAGCGGATGAAAGAAACCGGACCCCGTCTTTTTTGACATGCGGAAGGTGTTAATTATCCGTTTTTTGCTTTTAAGAGAAATACTTTTTGCCGCAGCAGTTTGCAATAAGCGTTCGGCAGAGACATTAAAAAATGCCTCAAAACCCTGCTTACGGCAAAACAAGCCTTCGGCTTTGGTTAAGAGGCAAAAGCCTTATCGAGTTATGCGAAATCGAACATCCGACCGATTAGTTTTGTTCTTTCATGTCCGCTGTGCTTTTTCTGCGGTTCAAAAGCATTGCAAGAGAACATGCAATGATAGATATCCCGCAAAAAGCAAAACACCAACCGATTCCGATTTTTGTCAATACCGAAGCGGCAAAGAATGAAACCACCTGAACGAGATTTACACCGATGTTCATCATGGAAAGTGATGCGGCGCGGTTGTCTTTCAGTTCAAGCTGATCAATGATTTTGTTTTCAAGTTCTCCGATAAAATATTCCGGAATGCTGAGCATTAACGGGATCAGGAGCATCGCCGAGATCACAAGAACAACGGAGGACAATGCTCCGAAAATCGCGAATGCAGCACCGCAGATAATGCCGGAAAGAACTGTCAGATGCAGCCTTGACAGCTTTGCACCGGGGCGAACGGCTCGATTGATAATCGGTTCGGCCAGCATTTGAATTGCGGAATATGCAATGATGATTGCTGAGAGCCATTCAACGGGAACATTGCTTTTGATAAGCTTGTCGGCGTAGAAAAAGTTCACCAAAAGCCATGCGATGCCGAACAGTGAGAGCATGCATGCGTACAGTAAAGCATGCTTGTTTTTAAAAATCACAGCAATGTTTTTTGTAAACGGCAAAGGCTTTTCTGTATCTGCCGCGGCATGTTCGCCGGTATTGCGTGTTTTTTGCGGTTCACGCTCTGTAAAGAAGGAAAGCGTGAAGCAGATTGCACCCGAAATTACGGTTGCAGCCAACAAACCTTGCAATCCCAAACTGTCATATATGAGAACATAGGACAGAGTGCTGATAATAAAGCCCGCAGTCGAAAAATTACCTGCACGAGTGCTTTTTGCAAGATAACCTTCTTCGCCGTGCAGCTCGTAAAGATATGCGCTGCTTGTTCCGGAAGCAAAACAAAAGGCCGCACCTTCAACAACAGCTTCAACAACAAAAAGAAGAAGTGAGCGCGACAGGAATGCAGCAAAAAGCAGCACTCTTGCGATAAGGAGCAGAGCTTGATACAAAATCAACGAATTTTTATATCCGATTTTGTCGGTTATGTGTCCGAACGGAACTTCGCCCAATGCCGTTATGCATGACAGCAAAGCTTGAAGCAGGAAAAACTCAGATTCGCTTACTCCTGCCTGTGTTCTGACAAGAAGTGCGACGGGTGCAAAAAACACAAGGCCTCCAAACAGGCAGACCATATCATAGCAATCTGCGAATTTGTGCCGATGATTCATTTTTTTATTCATAATAAAGCCGAAAACTCTGTTTCGGACCGTCCTTTCTGTATATTTATCTGATTCGGTTACAAACAAATCAAATAAATATTAAGACGGCATTTTTGCACACTTCATCGAATACACGACCTCAAGATATTTGAACGGGTTGAAGTATAATCCCGCTTGCGCTTGATGTCAAGCTTTTTTTTGAAAAAGGAAAACCGCATTGAAAACCATGCTGCATTGCAGCGCGTATATCGGTGAGACATAAGCAAATACTATGTGTGAGCATCCGCAGGCTGCTCAAAATTCGTGCGCAATAAAGAGCACAGAAAGGGAGTAAAAGCAAAATGGATACGTTGTCATTGATTTTGATTGTCATCGGCGCGCTGAATTGGGGACTTGTCGGTATTTTTCAATTCGACCTTGTTGCTGCAATATTCGGCGGCATGAGCGGCGTTGTTTCAAGAATCATTTACACGCTGGTCGGGCTTGCCGGAATCTGGGGCATAACCATGTTGTTCCGCAAGCGCAGCCGTCCCGCATTCATGCAGGATGACGGCGACGCGTAATATGCAGCCGTTAAAACAGTGAATGCATTACCGGTAATACTATCTCAAGTGAGAAAGGCGGAGAGTGTTCAGTGTGAACCTCTCCGCTTTTTGTCATGCTGCGAATGATGATTTAGTTCCGATGCGGCAAGTTTCCCGCCGTTTCATCGAGCGGCAGTGCCGTGCCGGATATTTCCTTCAGATAGGGCAGGACAAGAATCACTGCAACGACAAGGGCAATAAAATCCGAAACCGGAATTGCAACCGCAATGCCGTCGACACCCCAAATCGAATTGAACAGAATCATAAGCGGAATGTCGATTATTCCCTTGCGCAGCAGGGAAAGGATAATTGGCGGAATCCTTTTTCCGGTTGCCTGAAACAAGGTTATCACAAAGAAATTGAGAGTTGTTGTCAGGCAGGTAAAACAGATAATCTTCAGGAAAACACATCCGTGATGAACGGTGGCAGCGTTATCAATGAAGCATTTTGTTATTGCATTTGCTCCGAAAAACAGCAGCGCGGTGCCCGCAGCCGAGACGACAAGACAGTCGATGAGCAACGCGCGCAGAGCAGATTTCATCCTTGTGCGATTCCCGGAAGAAAAGTTATATCCGATGAGCGGGAGTGCGCCTTGGGACATGCCTTGACCCATTGCAAACGCAAGCATATCGATTTTTTTGGCAATGCCCATTCCCGCAACAGCCTCTGTGGAATATGCGGCAATGATTCGGTTGAGGGCTGTGTTCGAAACTGTTGCCATCATTGAAATCATAAAGCTCGGCAGGCCGACGGAAAGCACATCCGCCGGAATGTGCTGCGTTAAGGTATAGCATTTGGGTGAAAGGCGAATTGAGAGTCCATCGCCTTTTTTACAAATAAACAGAATAAAATAGATGGATGCAGCCGTATTCGAAAGCATGGTTGCAATTGCTGCGCCTTGAATTTCCATGTCAAAAACAAAGATAAATAACGGGTCGAGCAAAATGTTCAGAATACCTCCGAAAGCAACCCCGAGGCTTGCCTGTTTCGAATAACCTTCCGAACGGATGAGGTGCGCAAGTGCGGGGTTCAGAACCGTGGGCACTGCACCGATGCATATTGTCCAAAAGATATAGTCAGAACAGTAATTCCATGTTTTTGAATCAGCTCCGATTACGGGCAGCAAACAGGGACGAAGAAAGAGTATTGCAATTCCGTAGAGCAAAGCGGCACCTGCCGCCGTCCAAATGCAGAATGAAGAGCATGATGCAGCTTTTTTTCTGTTTCCAATGCCGAGACTGCGTGAAATCAGGCTTGCGCCGCCGATGCCGAAAAGGTTTGCAAGCGCGGTCATGAATATAAACAGGGGCATGGATATCGTTGCTGCCGCAACCTGATTCGGATCGTTCATCTGGCCAATGAAAAACGTATCCGCCATGTTGTAAACTACGGTTATAATCTGACTTATAACTGTCGGAACGGCAAGCGAAATGACAGCTTTGTTGACAGGCATTGCTGTAAAAAGATACTCTTTTTCGGCAGACGATGCTGCCGCATTAACTGAAGATGAATCCATTTCGGTTATTAAAACACTCCTCATCATTTAATCTTGCGCCGATAGAGAGATTCTGCTGAAGAATCCGCTTTTTGCGAAAATTCCGAGCCGCAGCTCAGATAAATCGAATGCTCAGCTGATTTACGGTATTTTTGCCGGTCGGACACGCAACATGATTTTATGCCGCCGGTTTACCGTTGTCAAGCAGAAAAAGGTATATTTACGCCGTAATATTATCCGCTCGGTTCAAAAAAGCAGAACCTGTATAGACTTCGGAATGGCGTGCGGGGGCTTTGCTTCGGGTCTTACTGCCGAATCCATGCAATTTATATCGAAACAAGGCGGATTGGGTCTGTACAAAAAGCTTTTTAAATGGTATAATTGCTTCATATGTCCGAAGGGAAATGATATGCGCATTTGTGCTGCATATCGGATTCCAAAAAACGAATTAAATTGAAAGGAATTCTTCTGTTCTCTGCGCTGTGAACGGAAGTGAAAATCAAATACAAATCCAATGAAGCGGTTTTTTTGTATCTTTCTTAGCTTTGCAATGATTATCTCAGCTGTTTTTGCTTTGCCGATGTTTTCGGCTGCAGCATCAACAGATGAGCCGACGGCAACGGATGTACCGACAGCAACAATCGCACCGACACCGACGTCAGAACCCTCCGCAACAGATGAACCCGATGCAACTCCGGTTCCTGTCACAGTAGAGGATGCTTTTGCGGATGTGTCAACGCCCTACATTGCGCTTATGGAAGCCGAAACAGGTGCCTTGTTGTATCAGCGGGATGCCTATTCGCGTGCTTTCCCTGCAAGCACAACAAAAGTTATGACCGCGATTGTTGCGCTTGAAAACATCAAAGACATGAACCGTGTTGTTACACTTGGCTGGCGTCCGGTTTCGGGCTTTGGCCCAACAAGCTCCTTAATGGGACTTAAAGCGAATGAAACCATTCCGCTTATGGACATTCTTTACGGCTTGATGATGCGTTCGGGCAATGATGCCGCAAAAGCGCTTGCAATGGAGACTTCATATGAGGTTTTCGGGCAGGATACCGAACCGTCTGAGTTGATTCCGAAATTCGTTGACCTTATGAATCAAAAGGCAGCGGAACTCGGCATGAATTCAACGCATTTTGTTACTGTTGACGGCCGCCATGATGATAATCATTACACAACGGCATATGACTTTGCGGTATTGATGCGTTATGCACTGCAAAACCCTGTTTTTGCAAAGGTAATTGCCACGGCCGAGTACAATGTTGCTCCCACGAACCAACATCCGCAGGGGATGCACTTTGAAAACTCCAACAGACTGATTTCAAACAAAACAGGCGATAATCAGAGCTTTCTTTATCAATACTGCATCGGGGGCAAAACAGGCGAGACCAACTATGCGGGTTATTGCCTTATCAGTGCATGCCGAAAGGATGATATTACACTGATTGCCGTTCAATTTGGTGACAGCAACAACAGCACAAGCAAATTTTATCGTTACGAAGTTGCAAAAAAACTTTATGATTGGGGATATGAGAATTATTGCGCAGTGCCTGTAACGGAATTCGGGCTGCAATCAGAGTTCGAAATCCAAACGGCCGGTTTTTCACCGTTTGACTCGGACTACGGCAAATTGAAAGCAACAGCTGATCTCAGCGGTTTAATTATTAAAGGCTCCAAACAGTACCTTGACGCAATAAAAAGCGATCCGTCCGGCGTTATTGTCAAAATAAACACCGATAAGGCCGTTGCCCCGATTAAAGCAGGCGATGTTGTGGGATCGGTTGAATACCTTTTTTACGCACAGAATCCAATAAAAGTTGATCTTGTTGCAATGCGTGATGTTGCAGCTTCATCGAAAACAACAATTGAACCGCATGTCACGGCGTTTATTTCATCAACACCTCCGCCGGGAAGCGGCAAAAACTGCAATCTCAGTTTTCAGCGCACGCCGGGCAGCGATCAATACAGTGTTTGGGTTTATTACGATCACACATTATACACAATGAATAGCATTGAGTGGCATTATCTGTACTGTGACAATGGGGTTTTTCGTGCTGCAGCAACTGCGGACACAACTTCACGCATCGATCTTTACCGTCGTTTTTACGACAGCAACGGTTCTGCTTATTATGTATTAACTGACTTTGTAACGGATGGTGCATCATATGTTGTTGTTTCGGACGGCATGGCCCTTTGTTCGGACAGCCGCGACGGAACGCGCTCGGCTGTTGCTGTTCAAATCGGTGCAAATGATACGATAACAGCCGGTGTTACAGACAAGATGGTCTGGCAGTTTAACAGTCAAAGCAACGGATATTACATAAGTAACGGTTCGAAATATCTGTCCCGTAAGGCAGGCAGCGGTGTCATTTTCTGGATTCTTGTGTTCGTCCTGCTGCTTGTGATAATAATCTTCATCCGCATTCTTGCGCAGCGTATAGGCGGAGGACGTCGCGGCAGGCGCCGCAGAGCTTCGACGTTCCGGTCCACAGGCGGACGACGCAGAAGGCGCAGGGCGTGATGATAATTTAAGCAATCCGAATGATTTATTTCAGCAAAGGAATTCGGAAACCACATTGATTTTTCAAAAGCCGACCCGGGAAAATCCCGTGTCGGCTTTAATTGTTGCATAAAATAACGGCTTTTAAACGGTTTCGGGTATCGGCAAAGTTGAAAGCTCCGTCCACGCCGGGCGGAACCCGCTTGCGGCAGCATTTCTGACGGACGGAATATTTGCCCATGAAGCGCAGTAGAACGGTATCTTTCCACATTTGAATATTTCGCCCGAAAGCCGGCTTGTTAGTGCGGGGGCAAGTTTCAATCCGCGATATTCGGGAAGAATATCAATACCTATTTGCCACATGTCTTCACAATCCATGGAACAGGCTGCTAAACCGATAAGCTTTGGCTCACCGGTTGTTTTATCGAAGGTATTCAAATCATACGCGGCCATGCCGAGAATATCAAGTTCTTTGCGTTCGCTGCAAAGAGCATGACTCCATTGGGGGAGATACAAAGAAGCAAAATCCGCTTGTCCGAGCCGACGCAATTCAAATTTGTCATCAACGGGCGAAAAAGCTTGCATTTTGGAAACATCGGGCAGGAAATACTCGCTCATGTATCCGACCTTTAATCCGGCAGAGGCAAGGATTTCGTTCAGTTCAAAAACGGCGGGGCTTGTAAGGCAACGATAGAACTTATGCCCGTCGAGGTATTGCCTGAGCTCATTATGCAGCACTTTTTCCGCACAAGCTACAACGTTTTTTCCGTATGAAACGAGCGAGCAGCGGAACGGCACGTCGAGGTATTTTCTTGCGGAAGTTGATGCGCAGGGCAGGGTTATAATGCTCTGCTGCTGCATAAAAGCATCGATAGCGCAATTGTACTCAATTGCAGATTGCTGCATGGCAATATGCAGAATGCTGTCGTTGGTAAACATGAGATTCCTTTCCAAACTCGGGAATGCCGATTGGGCATTCCCGATGGGCAGTATTTTGTAATTTCAGTTACCTGTTATTCAGCGGCACCTTGACCATTCGATAGCGGTTATTTTCTTTTATGAGGCCACATTCGAAAGCGGCTATCAGCATTTCCAACTGTCGAATCTGTTCGCGAAGTTCAACACCTTTGTCACAGTCGCTGACACGCATTTGACCCTTTGTTGCAAGGATGTTTTCAACCTCGGTGGTTGAGTGGATATCCATGTTTTCACGAATGGCTTTTTCAAAGCTTACAAAGGGCTCATGCGCAACGATATACAGCCCGCGTGAATCATAAACGAGGGTGTAGCCGGCGATACCTGTGGTTTTTTGATAGTACTTTGAGAAGCCGCCGTCAATGACGATAAGGCTTCCGCCCGCTTTAATCGGATTCTCGCCGTTGATTTTTTCAACCGGAATATGTCCGTTGACAATTACGGCACGATCCGTATCCGTGATGCCGAACTCGTTAAGAATTCGAATTGCAAGATCCTTAGTGTCCTGATATTTGTAGTAAGCATTGCGCTTTTCTTTGTGGGACTTACTGTCATCGATCTCAACGCGTTCGAAAGTTGTCATTTTGTTTTTGCCGAACAGCGGGGAATCGGGTCCGCACCAGAGATACCACATCAGATCAAGCTCATGGGTTTTCCGCATTGAAGGTTCGGCAAAATAAAGCCGCTTTACCTCAGCATCAATATAATCGAACATCTGCTTGCCGCTGCGGGGAACGCCGTCGCCGAAATCGACAGCTTTAAAACTGCCGTCCTCATTAAGCGGAACAAGTGCGTGGAACATCAGGTTGTTGTTCTCAATGCGATAGAGTTCGCCTTTGTCGATAAAGAACTTGATGTGTTTTTGCAGGGTCGGACTGTTGAGGAAAGAATCGCGCAGCTCGTTGATTATGGTTTCCTCTTCATCGGACAGGGTATACGGATCATCCGGGTTGATTGTCGGGAAATCTGCATCCTTGATGGGATAAGTGATGCCGTCAATCGTGACTGTGCTGTTCACTCTGTCGATCGTGTCCAAAAACAGGCGATGGTCAAGCTTATAGTTCGGGTTTCGCATTATGAGCTGCCCCTCGAGTTTATGCATGATAACGAAAATCGCCTTATGCAGCTTTGCGCGGATATTGACTTCGGGATTATCGTAGTATGCTTCCGATGAAGTCTTGCGCGGACGAAAATGCAGCGCGCTCTTATATGTGCTTTGTGCAAACATCAGCAGGTGACGCAGATTGATTCCGTAGACGTTCTCGATAAGGTCCAGATTGCCGTGGCGGAAACTGTTCGTCAACACGCCGGCAATACATGTTTTTTCGCCGAGCGCTGCGCCCATCCAAAGGATATCATGGTTACCCCACTGAATATCAACGGACGGATGCTTTAAAAGCAGGTCGAGGATACGATGAGGCTCTGTTCCGCGGTCGTAAATATCTCCCACGATATGAAGTTTATCTACAGCAAGCTTTTTGATGGCATCAGTAAGAGCAACAATTACGCGCTCAGCGTAATCGTGGCGGATGATGGAGTCAAAAATCTCGTCGTAGTAGCCGTCAAGATCGTGGAAATTTACGCGGGCAGTGAGGAGTTCTTCGATGATATAAGAAAATCGGGGGTCAAGCGTTTTGCGCAGCCTCGAACGGGTGTACTTGCTGCTGATTTTGCGCCCGAGAACGATGAGGTTGCGCAGCGTTGCCCTGTACCATGCATCGGTATCCTCAACGTTTTCGAGTTCAAGCTTAATTTTCTGTTTAGGATAATACACAATCGTAGCAAGGGTTTCACGCTCGTCATAGCTGAGCCTGTCAACAAAAAGTCGTTCAATTTCACGACGAATAACGCCCGATGCATTGTTCAAAATGTGTTCGAATGCATCACCCTGACCATGAAGATCGCTCATGAAATGCTCCGTCGGTTTCGGCAGCGCAAGAATTGAGCTCAGGTTAACGATCTCGGTCATTGCGTATTCGACTGTCGGGAAAGTTTTTGCAAGTTGGGTAAGGAAAAGATAGTTTTCATTGAGTTCTTTTTCGGTGAATGCCGTGTTCATGAATACCTCCGATATTAAATATTCCTCATCAACGTTATGCACACAAAAAACAGACAGAAGCTGACTGTGTGCTTCTTTAAGCAAGTATAACATCTTCTTTGATTTTAATCAACCCCCGAACATTCATTTCACGCCGAGGAGGGATTGTTTTTTCATGTCGATATTACAGTTGCGGAACAACTGTCGGAACTTAAAAAACCCGCCTGCCCCATGCCAAATGAGTATTGAACCAATTGCCTGCATTGGAAATCACAACCGAACCCGCTGTTGCGGAAGCATGGAGAAAACTGTTGTTTCCGAGATAAACGCCTACATGCGAAATTCGGGAATAAGCATCATCATAAAAGAAAACGAGATCTCCGCGAATAAGGTTTTCTTTGCCGTCGATTCGCTGCCATCCGGCATAGTTTGAATAACCGGCGGCGTTAAGTCTGCCTATGTTCAGTCCTGCCTGACGCAGACAGTAGTAAACAAGCCCGGAACAGTCAAACGAATCAGGACCTGAGCTGCCGAACACATACGGCTTGCCAAGTTGCGAATACAACGCATCTATGAATTGTTCAAGCCCTTGTGACGGTGCGGGCGCTGTTGTCGGGGTCGGTGCAGGCGACGGTGTCGGACTTGGTGTCGGCGTCGGCTTTGGCGTCGGTGTGGGTCTCGGCGACGGTGTCGGCGTTGCTGTCGGTGCGGCGGACGCAGTTGCAATTGCAGTTGGTTTCGGCGACGGCGTTGATGCCGGCGCGGGCGGCAGTGTGGGTGTCGGAGAAACAGCAGGCATCGGCAATGATGACGTCACCGGGGAGGGAGCGGGGGAAACGGTATAATACGGTCCACCGGTCTCGAAAGGAAGATTGCCGTCATCCACAGCATAAGCGGAAAAAATCAGATTAAAAGCTTCGGTGTCCACAACGCTGCTTTCGGGCAGGTTGTTGCTCAGCCGAAATTGCTCAACAGCAGTCCGCGTTGCCGTTCCGAAATAACCGTTGGTTTTTTCGGAGTAGTATCCGAGCTGCATCAGACGTTCCTGAAGCATGCGAACATCGTTTCCGACGTTGCCGTATTCAATAACATATTCGGCAGGTGCATCCGAATACAGCAGACGGAGAAGAGTCTCATCTGCCTCACCACTTTGTGCCAAATGATTCGCACGCTGGAAAAGTTTAACGGCTTGTTCGAGCGGTTTGTTAAAAACATCCGAAGGTTCATCGGATGGCAGATACCCAAGCAGCATAAGTCTTTGCTGCATATCGCTTACATGTTTGTCACAATCTCCGAGTTTGTATACCTTGCCCGGAACTATTTCGTATTTGCTTTGATACACCAAACCCGCATTGTTTGGTGCAGGCGTTGCAGGCATCGTATTGAAAAACGAAAGGTCATTGTCGGGACTTGCAGCCGCGTTCGGCAAAGCCGAAACATCATGATTCCGATGATTTGTATTTATAAAAATAAATGAAAACAGAATTAAAAACAGAACAAGCAGTGCGGGAAGGCGCACCGACCGAAGGCAGCTGCCGACAGCCGCGGAAGCTTTTTTCTGCAAAGAGTGACTTGAGCCCCTGTTTTTTTTCATTTCACGGATTCACCCCGAATCTTTTGTTTGACTGTTTCTATTATACAACAAAACAAGACTTTTTTCCATGAGAAATCCGAGCCTGTTCAAAGGAAGCTGAATAATGCTCTTTTCGTTAAAGTCGGAATTAACGGTCACATAAATCTTTAAAGCATTTATCTTTGAAATATATACGTACTTTGACTGTAATGCGTTCGATATTCAAATAAATATATCGCAAATTCGGTTGTAAAGGCGCGAAAACGGCTGTATAATTATAATTGCCGCAGAATGCGACGTAAAAACATGACACGGAGACACGAAAGCATGAGTACTAACTTTGACAGGCTTACAGTAAACACAATCCGCACTCTCGTTGCAGATGCTGTTCAAAAAGCGAACAGCGGACATCCGGGACTTGCTATCGGTGCAGCACCGATGGCTCTTTCCGTTTTCAAGCAAATGCGGCACAACCCCGCAAATCCTTCATGGCGCGGCCGTGACAGATTTGTTTTGAGCGCAGGTCATGCATCCATGCTTGAGTATTCGCTTCTTCACCTTTTCGGCTATGATGTGTCAATTGACGACATCAAGAATTTCCGTCAGCTCGGCAGCAAAACGGCAGGGCATCCCGAGTACGGCAACATTGCGGGAATCGAAGCCACAACCGGCCCGCTCGGACAGGGATTTGCAATGGCTGTCGGCATGGCGATGGCAGAGAAGCATCTCGCTTCGGTATTCAACCGCGACGAATTCCGTGTATATGACAATAACACATACGTGCTCATGGGTGACGGCTGCATGATGGAAGGCGTTGCTTCGGAAGCAGCATCTCTTGCAGGGACGCTGGAGCTTGGCAAGCTGATTGCGCTTTATGACAGCAACAGGATAACTATTGAAGGCAGCACGGACATTACTTTCTGCGAAGACGTCCGTAAACGTTTTGAGAGCTACGGTTGGCAGGTAATCAGCGTTGATGACGGTGAAAACATGACGCTTATCGCCGATGCTCTTGAAAGCGCGAAGAATGAAAGCAAAAAGCCCTCGCTCATCATTGTCAGGACGAACATTGCACAGGGCACACCCAAGCAGGGAAGTGCCTCTTCTCACGGTTCACCTTTGGGCGAAGAGAATATTTCCGAATGGAAAAAATCCATCGGTTGGGATTATGAACCTTTCACCGTGCCTGCCGAGGTTTATGACTATCTTGCCGACTTTGCGGCAAATAATCGCGAGCGTGAAAATGCCTACAATTCGATGATTGCAGAATATGAGCATCGTTACCCGGAACTCTATGCCGAGCTGCTCCGCTGGAACTCCGCAGAATTGCCGGAAGAACTTTATAACGATGATAGCATTTTCGAGTTCGAAAACAAAAAAACAGCGACACGGTCCTGCTCCGGTACTGTGCTCAACAGACTTGTGAAGTATTTCCCGTCCATGTTCGGCGGCAGTGCGGATCTTACACCGTCCAACAATACAGAACTGAAAGGATTCGAGTTTTTCGGCAGAGAAACACCGCAGGGAAAGAATATCCACTTTGGTGTTCGTGAATTTGCTATGGCAGCAATCTGCAACGGCATTTCGCTTTACGGCGGTTTGATGCCTTTCTGTGCAACTTTCCTTGTTTTTTCCGATTACCTTAAGCCCGCAGTGCGTCTTTCCGCACTGATGAAGCAGCGTGTGCTTTACATTATGACACATGACAGCATCGGCGTCGGAGAAGACGGTCCCACACATCAGCCGATAGAACAGCTGGATATGTTCCGCGCAGAACCGAACACATATGTTTTCCGTCCTGCGGACGGCAGAGAGACCGCGGCAGCATACCTCAGTGCGCTCAGGTTGGCGGCTCCCTCTGTTATTGCGCTTTCCCGCCAGAATTTGCCTCAACTCGACGGTTCCGGCAAATCGGCAATGAAGGGCGGATATGTAATCGGTCACGAATATGCAGAAAAGAATCTTGATGCAATTCTGATTGCTTCCGGCAGCGAAGTCGAAACCGCACTCGAAGCAAAAAAACTGCTTGAAGCAGAAGGGAAGAATGTACGCGTTGTTTCGATGCCCTGCATGGAGCTGTTTTTTGAACAGGATGAAGCCTATCGTGAAACAGTACTCCCCAAAGCAGTACGTTCAAGAGTTGCGGTTGAAGCACTCGGCGGCATGAGCATGTACAAGCTTGTCGGTTTGGATGGAGAAATTGTTTCAATGGAAGGCTTTGGAGCTTCTGCTCCCGGCGATGTTCTGTTCAAGCATTTCGGATTTACGGCTGCCAATGTTGCAGCTAAAGTTGAATCGGTTATTGCTGCAAACAAATGCTGAGAATTGATTTACGGATGCAAATGATTTCAGCAGATTGACTCGCTGCTCGCCCGTACGGACGACATACGATGTTCACACGGCAATATTGTCGTGCATATGGGCGACACCATCGTAATTGCATACAGAACTCGTTCGTCAACCGGCGGACGAGTTTTTGTTCCGATCGAATTGCTGAATGGCTCTGTTGTCCGTACGGGCGACTTTGCCGGCATTTTCAGCAGTGTTCGTTGAATACGGCGGACAGTTATTGTGAAAGGAGTTTAAATTGAAAGAAAAATCATCATTCATTAAACGTTTTGTGGGCAACAAAGCATTCTATGCCGCAGTTCTTGCGATTGCCCTGCCTGTAATGGCGCAGAACGGAATCACCCAATTTGTAGGCGTGCTGGACAACTTAATGGTCGGAAGAATAGGCACGGAGCAAATGAGCGGCGTTGCGATTGCCAACCAATTGATATTCGTTTTTAATCTCTGCATATTCGGGGGTCTGTCCGGGGCAGGTATTTTCGGCGCGCAGTTCGCGGGGAAAAGAGATAATGACGGTATTCGTTATGTCTTTCGCTTCAAGCTCATTGTCTGCATCATCGTTTGCTGTTTGTCCGTTGCTCTGCTGAGCTTCTTGGATGCACCGCTGATAAATCTGTTTTTACACGAGGGCAGCGAGGAAGGCGATCTGGCTCTGACGCTCGCAAGCGGAAGAACATATATCAGAGTTATGCTTTTTGGCCTTGTTCCATATGCCCTTTCGCAATGTTATGCGTCAAGTTTGCGTGAAACAGGCGAAACCGTAGTTCCCATGATTGGCAGCGGTGCAGCTGTGCTTGTAAACCTTGTGTTTAACTGGCTTCTGATTTTCGGAAAGCTGGGTTTCCCGAAGCTTGGTGTTGAGGGTGCGGCAATTGCAACCGTGCTTTCGCGCTTTGTCGAGCTTGTAATTATGATGCTTTGGGCGCATACACACACTGCCCGATTCCCGTTTTTCAAGGGCGTGTATCGGTCTTTGTATTTGCCGAAACGACTTGCAAAAGACATAGTTTTTAAAGGAACTCCTCTGCTTGCAAACGAGGCTTTGTGGTCGGCAGGTGTTTCGGTAATGAACCAGCGTTATTCCGTTCGCGGACTTGCGGCGGTTGCAGCAGTCAACATAACTTCAACGGTTTCAAACCTGTTTAATGTAGTATTTATGTCAATCGGCAGCTCCATCGGAATCATCGTAGGCAACCTGCTTGGAGCGAATAAGCTGGAAGAAGCCAAGGATACGGATCGAAAGATTATTGCGCTGAGCGTTGTGAGCTGTTTTGTTTTCGGCGGATTGCTCGCACTGGCATCGCGTTTTATACCCGAACTCTATAACACAACACATGAAGTAAAGCAGCTTTCAACGTCATTCCTTCTCGTATCAGCCTGCATCATGCCGTTCAGCGCATTCACGCACGCATGTTATTTCACTCTGCGCTCAGGCGGACAAACAAAGATTACACTGTTGTTTGACAGCTGTTACATGTGGTGCATAAGCATACCGGTGGCTTACGTGCTCAGCCGCTTCACGGATTTGCCCGTGCTTGCTCTTTTTGCAATCTGCAACGGATTGGAATTGATAAAATGTGTATTCGGCTATATTCTGCTGAAAAGCGGGAAATGGGTCACCAATATCGTTCAGGACGAGTTGAAACAGGAAGCTGAAAAATAATCTAAAAAAAACGCATATTCCCTTGCGTCCCGGCGAAAAAAATGATAGAATTTATTTCGGTACATTTGCATGCGCTTCATGTGCAAAAAAAAAGAGCAAGGGAAACGAACTTAAATGCTTATTTGTTCAACAAATGCAGGCTCATCGGAAAATCGCAGCCTGCTGAAAGAGCTGTATGATAAATACGGCAGAACTGTGCTTGGGATTTGCTACGATATTTTGCGCAGCAGACATGATTCCGAGCTTGCAGTACAGGAAACTTTCCGCTTCATATACCGCACGGCGGATTCCTTGTGCCGCATTGATTCCGACGAAGTTTTACGGAGCTATATTGCCGTTTGCGCAAAGCATTGCGCAGCCAACATCGCAGAAAGATACAATGACGGCAACACAGCGCGCATCGACAGTATGAATGCAGTGAAAAATCTTGGAGTTTTGAGTGCATCGGAACTTGACTTTAATGAGTTTTCGGTCGACAGGGCAGCGGCTGCGGTATCAAAACTCGATGATTCACAACGTGAGATCCTTTTTTTGAGGTATTGCTGTGAATTGCCTGTTCAGGATACAGCCGAATTGTTCCGGGTGACTCAACCCGAGATGTCGGCAAAAATCCGTTATGCACTTGCCGCACTCAGATATGCAATCAACAATGACGGAGGTTCCGACAAATGAAAGAACAAGACAAAACATTGAAACAGGCTTTGCAAAAAGCTGCAAACGAAGGTGCAATAGCCGAAGATCCTTCGGTTGAGATAACACCTTCCGCCGAGTTGGACAAAAAAATGAACGCATTTTTCGATTCCGTCGAGAGCCGAAATGCCGAATCGACCGAACAGCAGTATACATCCGACAAAACCGAAACTGTCGGAAATAACTACAGTGACGTGCTTTTGGATGCATTCGAAAGCGACATCGCGGATTATGATCGCGACTATGACGATCCCGACACCGTTGAATCCAAAAATCAGGGTGATTCAAATGCAGTCGGTTTCGGCGGAAAAATCCGCAGCCTGTTCGTTCCGTTTTCGCGTCGAACTGTCGGCGTGATTCTGTTTGCAATAGCAGGTGTTCTGCTTGTTGTAAGTCTTGTTTCAATGGCCAAAACAGCTGCTGTAAATAAAAAACATGATTCGAACCCGACCCCGAGCGAGCAGCCGACCTTGAGCGGTACCGCTATTCCGGAAGGCGGCACGCCGACTCCGCGGGTCGACGGAAAAGACACGGATTCAACGGCTCAGCCCGGGATAACAAAAAATCCTAACGGCACACCGGGCCCCGGAGATTTCCGCACGTCCGCACCTGTTTCCGGCGCGCCTACTTCGGCACCGGTTACCGGTGCACCCAAAACGCAGATACCCGCACCGGCCACAACAACGCCCGGCGGAGGCGGCAGACCGACAAATCCGCCCGCAACACCGACAACGGCACCTTCAACAGATGAACCGATCGTCCGCCCCACACCCGGAGACGAACCGACGGAACCCATAACGGATTCGCCGACCGATGAACCTGTTGTGACGGATGTGCCGACCGATGAACCCGAACCTCCGACGGAAGAACCCGCACCCGAGCCTACGGAAGCTCCCACCGAACCTCCCGTGACGCCGGAAGAGCCGGGGGAATGAAATGAAAACCGACCTCGAACAACCGATTGTTATCTGTTTGACCTTTGATTGAAGGTTAATTCGCAACAGCCATTAATAGAATTTCGGAAACGATCGTAAACAACAAAAGACTGCAAAACCATGTGATGAGTTTTGCAGTCTTTTGTTCACTTATTCACCGTGATTAGTATTAACACGGTTCAAACTTTCGATGATTAACAGTTAATTGGAAGCTTTCGTGTCGCAGTACATGCAGCGATACTCGCCTTTTTCCGCATCCGTAAGCACAAAAACGTGATGAATTTCCTGTTCGGTGGTGGTAATGCAGCGCGGGTTTTTGCATTTAAGAATGTCAACGATTTTTTCGGGCAGTTCAACATTGCGTTTTTCAAGAACTCTTCCGTCACGGATTACATTTATCGTTGCCGTGGGACAAACGAAGCTCAGAACACCGAGATCGAGATCCTTGTCGGATGCAATTTTGATAATGTCTTTTGTTCCCGTGCGCGTGCTTGCAGCATTGCGTATAATCGCGACCTGACAATCAAGCTTGTCCAGATTCAACATGTTGTAAACCTGCATAGCCTTGCCTGCGGTGATATGGTCGATAACGATACCGTTTCTGATTGCGTCAATATTCATTGTTTGCTCCTTTCAAAATCCATTTTTCATTGTTCAGACTTCGACGGCGATGTCAAGCAGTTTCATGATGAGTGCCATACGGATAAATTTGCCGTAGCGTGCCTGACGGAAATAACACGCGCGCGGGTCGTCGTCAACCGCGACGGAAATCTCGTTAACACGGGGCAGGGGATGCAAAACTATAAGGTCATGCTTCGCAAGAGCCATTTTTTCCGGCGTAAGAATGTAGCAATCCTTAAGTCGCAGGTAGTCCTCCTCATTGAAGAATCGTTCACGTTGGACTCTCGTCATATAAAGAACATCAAGCTTGTCCATAACACCGTCAAGAGTTGTGGTTTGCTCATACGGAATACCTTTGTTTTTGATATATGCATTTTTTACGTAGCTTGGAACTTTCAACTCTTCCGGAGAAATCAAGACGAACTTGATTCCCTCATAGCGGCTCATTGCAGCAATCAGTGAATGCACCGTACGTCCAAACTTCAAATCACCGCATACACCTATTGTGAGATTATCAAAATGACCCTTTTCGCGCTTAATTGTCAAAAGGTCGGTGAGAGTCTGCGTCGGATGGTTGTGCCCGCCGTCACCTGCATTGATAATCGGGACGGTGGCTTTCGCTGCTGCAACAAGAGGTGCGCCTTCTTTCGGGTGACGCATTGCAATTATATCGGAATAACCGCTTACAACCGCAACGGTGTCGCCGACGCTTTCGCCCTTTGCAGCGGAACTCGAGCTTGCTTCGGAGAAACCGAGAACCCTTCCGCCGAGTTCAAGCATTGCAGCTTCAAAGGAAAGACGGGTGCGTGTGCTGGGTTCAAAGAACAGAGTTGCAAGAGTCTTGTATTTGCATGCTTCGCGATAAAGCTCAGGGTGTTCAATGATGTTGTTTGCAACCGCAATCATTTCATCAATTTCCGCAGTGGAAAGATCGAGAATGTCGATAAGGTTTTTCATATTAGTTATTTCCTCCGTTTATCCATGAAATATCTGACGGGTTGTTGCGAAAAGCAATAAGCCTTGCAATGTCCCCGGGTTTAATGATGTTTTTTTCTGCCGCAACATGAACGACAGTATCAAAATCGGTAAGGCTGATGTTTTTAACTTTTGCATCTGCAAGCCTGTTAATTGATTTTTGCATTCCGTATGTAAAAATACTGACAATGCCGAGCACCTCCGCCCCCGCTTCGCGCAAAGCTTCAACAACATCAATAACGCTGCCGCCTGTTGAAATCAGATCTTCAACCACAACGACCTTTTGTCCTGCTTCAAGCTTGCCCTCAATTTGATTACCCCTGCCGTGATCCTTGGCAGAACTGCGAACGTAGCCCATGGGCAATCCCAGAATATGCCCCGTTATTGCAGCGTGTGCAATTCCGGCCGTGCTTGTTCCCATGAGAACCTCTGCCTCGGGATAGTCGGTGCGAATTATTTCTGCAAGAGAGTTTTCAATGTTGTTTCGAACATCGGGTGCTGTTAAAGTCAATCTGTTATCGCAATAAATCGGGCTTTTAATTCCGCTTGCCCATGTGAACGGCTTGTCCGGACTCAGAAAAACTGCTCCGATCGAAAGCAGATCGTCCGCAACTACAGCTGCCCTGTTTGTGCAATCCGTTTTATTATCCATGTGTATAAACTGTCCTTTCCTGTTAGTGTATACTGATTTTAAGAGTAATACCTGTCGAACTTATAAAGCATCAGTTCAGCCGACAAAATCGTTCAGGCAGCGTTCATATGCAGCAACCGGATCCGCTGCGGCTGTAATCGGCCGACCCACAACAATGTAATCCGATCCGAGTGCTTTGGCATCCGCGGGGGTTGCAACACGCTTTTGATCTCCGACCGCGCCATCCGCAAAGCGCACTCCGGGAGTTACTGTCAGAAAACCATTTCCGCAAACAGCGTGAATTCTTCCTGATTCAAGCGGAGAACAAACAACCCCGTCCAATCCCGCAATTTCAGCATTTTTTGCATAACATGCCACAACCTCATCCATAGGTTTATCAATAAGCAATTCTTTTTTTAAACTGTTCGAGTCGGTTGAAGTAAGCTGAGTTACCGCAATCAAAAGCGGGCGTGTTCCGTCTTCGCGTGTCAAACCTTCTTTTGCCGCCTGCATCATTGCAATCGTGCCGCCTGCATGAACGTTGCACATGTCAATATCAAGGGCGGACAGAACACGCATTGTTTTTTTGACGGTGTTTGGAATATCGTGAAGTTTAAGATCAAGGAAAATCTTGTGTCCGCGCCGTTTAAGCTCGCGAACAATATCCGCGCCTTCGGCATAAAAGAGTTCCATACCGATTTTAATAAAAGGCTTTCTGTCCGTAAATGCGGAAAGGAAATCCAGCACTTCAGTTTTTTCTGCAAAATCGCAGGCAATGATTACGTCTTTACCCATTATGTGCTCCTCCGATGATATCTTCAAGTTTATTTATTCCGTATTTTTTCATTGTTGACGGCAGCTCGCGAATTATATCGCGGCATATATAAGGTTCGATAAGGTTGGCTGCACCGATTTGAACTGCGGCGGCACCTGCAAGCATCATTTCAAGCACATCATCTGCGCTTGATACCCCGCCTATACCCATTATCGGGATTTTCACCGCTTCATAAACATCATAAACCGTTTTCAATGCAACGGGAAAAATAGCACTGCCCGAAAAACCGCCTTTTTTGTTTGCGATTACAGGTGTCCGCCTGTGCAAATCGATTCGCATCCCCATGAGTGTGTTGATAAGGCTGAGTCCGTCCGCACCGGCATCCTCGCAGGCTTTTGCAATGGACACAATATCCGTAACATTCGGACTGAGCTTAATAAATATCGGCTTTTGCACAACGGCTTTGACTGCTTTTGTAACTTCGGCAGCAGCGTCGCATGTTGTTCCGAAGCTCATTCCGCCGTTGTGAACATTCGGGCAGCTGATATTGACTTCGATAATGCCGACTTGCTCACATTCGTTGAAACGTGCCGCGACTTCCGTATACTCATGGATTGAAAATCCGCTGACATTTGCTATCACCTGTTTCGAAAAGCATCTTTTGAGCCGCGGAAGCTCGTTGTTTATTACTGCGTCAACTCCGGGATTTTGCAAGCCTATGGAGTTGATTATGCCCGCCGGACATTCTGCAATTCGCGGAGTGGGGTTGCCGAAACGCGGTTCAAGTGTTGTCCCTTTAAATGAAAACGTGCCGAGACAATTGATGTCGTAAAGCTCCGCAAACTCGTAACCGTAGCCGAATGTTCCGCTTGCGGGAATGACAGGGTTGTCAAGCAGCCAATCTCCGAGACGAACTTTGAGCGCATCACCGCTTGGGAGCTCATTCATTACAAGGGATTTGTTAAAACTTATACTCATTCTGTCCTGTATTTTGCCGCTCATCACCATATTACCTCCTCGGAGACCAAAACGGGGCCGTCTTTGCAGATTCTCTTCGAACCGTATTTTGTTTTGCAGCTGCAACCCATACATGCGCCGAAGCCGCAGCCCATGCGCTCCTCAAAACTCAATTGTCCACTTGTTTCCGCAATATCAAACACTGCCTTCAGCATCGGTTCAGGACCGCACACACAGTAATCAGTGTAAGCAGTGATGCCGTCATTGCTTTCGGCATTAAAACAGCGCATTGCATCGGTAACAAACCCTTTCACTCCGCAGCTTCCGTCCGCTGTTGCAATAATGATCCTTGCTCCGATTTTTTTGAATTCATCTTCAAAGAAGCATTCGTCAAATGTGTTGAAACCCGCTATAACCATCGGTATTTTCCCTTCCGAAATCAGTTGCTTAGCAAGCAGGAACATTGGAGGGACACCTGCTCCGCCGCCTATAAGGAGCGGGTGCTCACCGCAGAGTGAAGTATCATAACCGTTTCCGAGACCGGCCAAAACATCCAGCTGTTCATTCATCGGCAGGCGGCTCATGAACTCCGTGCCTTTGCCGACAACTTTGTAAACAATCGTCAGCGTGTTTTCACTCCGGTCAATATCGCAGACGGAAATCGGACGCCGCAGGAAAAAGCCTTTAAGCTTTATGTTCACAAATTGTCCGGGTCGATTTATTGACGATACATCACCCGAAAGCACCATTTTATACGTATTACGTGCTATGCACTCGTTTGAAACAATCTGAAAGAGTGATTGAATCATGTTCAAGTTCCTTTCCTATATTCAGTGTTCATTAATCGTATTGTCGCCGATTAATCAGGCCGTCGCGCAAAAGCAAATTACTCCTCAATTAACCTTATCTTCCTTAACTGTTTTCCCATTGCGGGTTGTTTTTATACATTTGCCGAAAACCTGCATGCCGACAAAGGGGGATGCTTTCCCGAGAGACAGAAATTCGGCGGAATCAACGATATAGGGGGTGGAGATTTCAAATTCGGCAGTACTGTTTCCAATATCTATGCCGAATCTGCGGGCGGGCGCGGTGCTCATCAGTTCAACAAGTTTATTCAGTGACAGTATTCCTCTGCGCACGAGCCGAGTGTACAACACCGGAAAGGCGGTTTCAAGTCCCACAATTCCATTCAGACTGCTGCGCAGTCCGCCTGACTTTTCTTTTTCCGAATGCGGCGCATGATCGGTTGCGATCATGTCAATCGTGCCGTCAAGTATGCCTTCAATGAGTGCATCTCTGTCCGCTTCGGAACGAATCGGAGGGTTCATTTTGAAGCTTCCGCTGTCAACAAGATCTTCATCACACAGAACAAGATAATGCGGTGCAGTTTCACATGTTATGTCGAGGCCTTCAGATTTTGCCTTACGGATAAGATTAACGGACTCCTTTGTCGAAACATGGCAAACATGGTATGGACATCCGCTCTTACGGACAAGCTCAATATCGCGTGCAATAGGGCGCCATTCGCTTTCACTGCATATTCCGGGCAGGGAATGCCTGTCGGCGTAGTTCCCGTCATGAATGCATCCACCGCGAACAAGACTGTTGTCTTCGCAGTGAGCAGCAATAATCTTGTGAAGTTTTTTTGCCTTTTTCATTGCTGCAAGCATAATTTCTTCATTCTGAACGCCTTTTCCGTCATCCGAAAACGCAACGACATACGGGGCAAGTGCGTCCATATCGGAAAGTTCCCGACCGTTTTCACCGATTGTTATTGCACCGTACGGATAAACGGGAATGCAGGCATCACGACGAATGATTTCAAGCTGCCTTTCAAGGTGTTCGATGCTGTCAGGCACCGGATCAAGGTTCGGCATTGTGCAAATCGCAGCATACCCTCCGTTTGCGGCGGCAAGCGTTCCCGTCTTGACAGTTTCTTTATATGAAAAACCCGGTTCGCGAAGATGAACATGAACATCAACGAATCCGGGAACAAGAACAGTATCCGAAGAAATATTGGATTTTTTCACTGAATGAACATCGGAAGGAGATACTGAATTCGAATATGTATTCGATTTCGAATCGGAAATGCCGCAACAGTCAATTCTGTTGTTTGGATATTCGGCGTTTTTTCGCACAGTTTTGTTTTCAGACAGCATTTGGTGTGCCTCCTTCGGTTTCTGCAAGAATGAATCCTGCCGCATGCGGCAGGACAGCACAATTAAAACCCACGAATTCACGCTGAAAACGCAGAGAATATTGAGTTGCAAATCTTGCCGACATCAAGGTGTCAACGCGACCTCACGGGATCGCCTTAAAGATTGGAGTTATTTTATCAGGCTCGCAGGCGGCTGTCAAGGCATTCAACAAAGTATATTGCAATCATTTGAAAACTGAATCAACATTATTCCGACAAATTCTTGCTTGACATTTGCCAACTTTAAAGCTACAATAACAATCGAAAATCCGTGTATAATATAACGGATAATATCATGATGCGGAGAAAACAAATGAGAAACAAATCTTTGACACGTTTTGCAGCTTTTTTTGTTGCAGCAACCATGCTTTTCGCTTGTTTGCAAGTCATTGCACAGCCTGCCGCAAACGACAGCGGGCACACTTACGTGCTTGTTGACCAACCCACCGACGGCGGGGTTTACCTTATGATAAGCCGACAGACCGGCAGCAATTTTGCTGTTTCCGGAACAGCGATGCCCGACGGGGAAGGCTTGGTGCCTGTTGAAGTCGGAGTTGCAGGTGACTATGTTGTAAGCGGAGTGAACGATTCCGTGCTTTGGCAGTTTAACGGCAGTTCCGAATCGGGCTACACCGTTCGCAATGCTGAGTCGGGCGAATACCTTGCAAAGCTTTCGAACACGCTTAAAACAAGCGCAGCAACTCAGCATCGCTGGGAGCACATAATTCATACCAACGACGACAGCAGCATCGGCGATGAACCTGTCATGCACAATGTGACCACCGGTGTGGGCTACATCCTCTATCGCGTAAACGGCGATGAGACTTATTTTGATTGCTTCAACGCTTATCAGCAATGCAATATCCGCCTTTATGAGCGTCGGGATATGACCGGATTCGTACCGACGACGGGTATCAGTATCGGAATCGATGCACTGGAGCTTGACCTTGGAAGCACTCACACATTCCAGCCGCAGGTTTTCCCGTCAAATGCAACCATTCAAAACGTTACATACACGTCTTCGGATTTGTCCGTTGCACGCATCAATCCCGACGGCACGCTTATCACAGGCAGTGAAGGAACTGCGCAAATAACCGTTTACGACGGAACGGGCGAATTCAGCGATACCTGCACCGTGACGGTCGCAAGTGCAAATCCCGCAGTGCCCGTCCTGTACGGTTACAGAATGTACTCAAGTGCAAACGGCATCGTTAATTTTTCGGCGGATGATGTTTCCGACTTCAACCTTGTGGATGCACAAACAGGACTTGAACCGCTCACCGCAATGTGTTATGTGGAAGGCGATTTTTACGGTTTCGCAAAGAGTGAAACCGAAAACACGGGGTATGATTTCGTTATTATCGACGGCGAAACCTTCGAAAGACGTACAACAAACCTTTGGTCATACTACTATTGCCGCGATATGACCTATGATCCCGAAACCGGACTGATTTACTGCATGATGGCAACCAACGCAACTATTTACTCATTGTATTTCGGGATTTATACGGTAAACCCACAAACTCTGAGCTTCAACCTTATCGGTGAAACAAACCGATACCTTTCGGTTCTTGAATGCACGGCGGACGGCAGACTTTACGGAATCGATATGTTCGGCTATTTCTGCTCCGTTGACAAAACCAATGCAAACTGCACAAAAATTGCACATACAACCGTTTCGGATATCAACCATGAACAGTCCATGGTGTTCTGTCCTTCAAACGGCAAAATGTATTGGATGAAATCCGATGATAACGGAGGCGTATTTTTCGAGGTCAATCTCGCAAACGGAACGCTTGTTTATATCGGCTATCCCGGCGGCGATTACATAACATATCAGAGTGTTGCAGGCCTTTGTTATGTTCCGACGGATGAACCGGAGTATCAGCAGGGTGATATAGATATGGACGGCATAGTTTCTGTTTCGGATGCATTGCTTGCATTGCGGTGCGGAATGGAAATTGTGACTCTTACCCCGCAGCAGCTTACGCTTGGCGATATGAATGGCGACGGTTCCGTTAATGTTACCGATGCGATAATGATACTTCGAGCTGCACTTATCGGCTGATTTTTAATTCGGCAGCACGGCTGCGGTATCAAAATCAAAAATAAGACCTTTCAAAAACAGCGGTTCGCAGTACGGCGGGCCGCTGTCTGCACAAATAACCAAATGACAATTTCGCCTACGGTTCGATAAAGATTTTACTGTATGATTCAAAGCATTGATTTTAACTCTGCCGCATGATAAAATACGCATGGCAAAGTCTGAATAACTTATGCTGCGTCTGAATAAATAAGTTAATCTTAAAAAACGGAGGGTGAATTTGTGAAAAGAAAAGCTTTAGGCTTGTTTGCAACATTTTTCAAAATCGGAGCTTTCACTTTCGGCGGAGGATATGCAATGATACCGCTGATACAACGTGAAATCGTAGATAAAAAACAATGGGCAACAAATGAAGATTTGCTTGATATAATTGCAATTGCCGAATCAACGCCCGGTCCCATTGCCGTGAATGCCGCGACATTTATCGGCAGCAAAATTGACGGCTTCTTTGGCGCTCTTTTTGCAACGCTCGGAGTTGTTCTTCCGTCATTTATAACCATATTTGCCGTGTCGTTTGCTATTGCACAGTTTGAACACATAAAAATCGTTCAGTATGCATTTACGGGTATTCGCGCCGCAGTTCTTGCGCTCATTATCCGCGCACTTGCGGCAATGTATAAAGAATGTCCGAAGTCACCCCTGTCATACATCATTGCGGCAGCTGCTTTTTTTGTTGCAGCATTTACAAGCATCAACACGATTTTTATCATACTCGGCTGTGCTGCGGTCGGCCTTGCTGTACATTTGGTATTTAATACAAAAAACGGAAAGGCGGGGGAAGGCAAATGATTTTCATCGAATTATTCTTCACATTTTTCAAGATTGGCTTGTTTACTGTCGGCGGCGGATATGCAATGCTCCCGCTTATCAGAACGGAAGTTCTCAGCAAGGGCTGGCTGACGGCGGAGGAAATTGTGAATTTCATTGCCGTGAGCGAAAGCACACCCGGGCCGTTCGCAGTCAATATTGCAACTTATATCGGTTCTGTCCGCGGCGGGGCAGCAGGGGCAGCCTGTGCAACGCTCGGAGTTGTGCTTCCGTCGTTTCTGATTATTCTTGCGATTGCGCGATGCTATAAAAAGTTTAAGAGCAGCAAAATAGTTGCGGGACTTATGTCCGGCTTGAAGCCGGCGGTGATCGGGCTTATTGCAGCCGCCGTGTTAACAGTCGGCAAAACCGTTTTTTTGAATTCGGCAACTCCGACAGGCTTTCCCGCCACCGCATCGGACTGGTTTCGAACCGTGAGTTCCGCATTGGTTTTTGTGCTTGCACTCTTTGCCTGCCGAAAAAAACTTCATCCAATATTAATGATTTTGATTGCCGCTGCTCTCGGCATAGCATTCGGCCTTTTGGGCGAAATGCTTGTTGCTTAGAGTTAACCTCAGCATTAACATCAAGAACAATATCGCCCATGCGGGCAACACATCGGATTGATTTTTCCCGCTGCCTGTTGTGCAAGTTTTGCATTGCCCGAGTGGGCGCTATGATTCAAATTAAACATGTGTAAATATTTTTTATTTGTGCAATAAAAAAGCTCGTTTTCCGGTGTGGAAAACGAGCTTTTTTTCACAGTTTGAAAGCGGATAACTTAGATATTGTCCGTATGTTTACGCAGGTGCACCGACCAACATTGCTTCATGCACGGGAAGGATTTTTTTGCTGTCGGGCATATGGACGAGAGCTTGATTCAGCACCTCCTCGGCGTTATGCACAAATACAATTTGCAGTGCATCAATAATATCCTTGGGAACTTCGGCAATATCCTTGCGGTTTTGCTCCGGAAGCAGCACCGTTGTGATGCCTGCGCGTGCTGCAGCAAGCAGTTTTTCACGCAAACCTCCGATTGCAAGCACTCGGCCCCTGAGAGTGATTTCGCCTGTCATTGCAAGTCTTGCGCGCACCGGAATGCCTGTCAGTGCACTCGCAACAGCCGTCATGAGTGAGATCCCTGCGGACGGACCATCCTTTGGAACGGCACCTTCCGGAACATGAATATGTATATCCGTATGCTGATTGAAATCATCGCTCAGTCCCAGTTCGGAAGCGTGTGCGCGGATGCACGTAATAGCAGTGCGTGCGCTTTCCTGCATAACATCGCCGAGACTTCCGGTAAGCTGGAGCTGACCCGTGCCTTTCAACGCTTCAACCTCAATTTCTAACAGCTCACCGCCAACGCTTGTCCACGCAAGTCCGTTTACCAGTCCGATTTCAGGCTCCTTATCCGCAGGTTCAAAGCTGTACCGAGACACACCGAGATATTCCTTTATTTTCGATTTGCTGAGCCGAATCCGTTTTTTTCCGTTTGCAATATCAACGGCAGCCTTTCGGCAAACTGCGGCAATACAGCGTTCAAGGCTGCGAACGCCTGCCTCGCGTGTGTAGCAATTGACAATTTCGGAAATTTCCTCATCCCCGATGGTCAGCATGCTCTTCTTCAGTCCGTGCTTTTCGAGCTGCTTCGGAATCAAATACTGTCTTGCAATTTCGATCTTTTCGGTCGCAAGATAACTCGGAACCTCTATAACTTCCATTCTGTCCAGAAGCGGGCGGGGGATATCGGCAAGGTTGTTTGCTGTTGTTATGAACAGAACCTTGGACAAATCATACGGCATCTCCAAAAAGTGATCGCGGAAAGCAAAGTTTTGTGCTCCGTCAAGCACTTCAAGAATTGCGGCGGCCGGATCACCGTTGTAATCTCGGGATAATTTATCAATTTCATCAAAAAGAATGACCGGATTTACGGTTCCCGCCTGCCGCATTGCAGAAATAATGCGACCCGGCATAGCTCCGATATAAGTGCGCCTGTGTCCGCGAATCTCCGCTTCATCCTTGATTCCGCCGAGACTCATTCGAACAAAGCTGCGGCCCAAAGCCTTTGCAATTGATGCGGAAATGGATGTTTTGCCCACACCCGGAGGGCCCGCAAAGCAAATGATCTGACCGTTCACCTTTCCGGTAAGTTTCGCAACTGCAAGATACTCAAGAATACGCTGTTTGACTTTTTCAAGCCCGTAATGGTCCTCGTCAAGTATCCTGCGCGCATTTTGAATATCAAGATTATCCTCGCTCATCTCGGTATAAGGCATGTCCAACAGACAATCGATGAAAGTTCGCAGGGACGGTGTTTCATGTGAACCGGCAGGAAGGGTTGCGAACCTGTCGATTTCTTTTTCAAGTCGGATACGAATTTCATCGGGAAACGTGCGTTTCTTCAGTCTTGCACGAAACTCATCTGCTTCCGTCTCCTCGTTCTCACCCAATTCTTTTCGAATTGCCTTTATCTGTTCGCGGAGGAAGTATTCCTTTTGATTCTTTTCTATTTGCTGCTTGACACTCGCCTCAATGCGTTTGCTGAGCTTTGTGAACTCCTGCTCGCGTGCAATAATGTTCAAAAGCGTTATGCAGCGCGAGGCACTGTCCTCCTGTTCAAGAAAACACTGCCGATCCTCGTATTTTTTCAAGGTTATGTTTGCAAGCCTGAATATATATGCAGTATCATCGGAGCTTTTCTCAATAACCTCAAATGCTTCGGAAAGGCTGTTCACTCCGATCAGTTCAAGGTAATCGCGGCATTTTTTCGAAACGAGCGGACGGAGCGACGAAGCTTCGGGGTCGGTTTGCTCTTCATCGTCGCAACTGTAAAGGTTCGCGCTGAAAAAGGGTTCCTCGCCCGTGAAACCGTCAACGAGCGCACGGCATACACCTTCCGCCATGACGCGGACAGTATCTCCGGGCAGTTTAATTACCTGCTTGATTTTGCAAATGCAGCCGATCTCATACAGCTGCTTTGCGGTTATATCGGTAAGTTTCGGATCTTTTTGCGCGGTAAGAAACACCAACCCATCGTTTTCGGCGGCGGTTTCGATCGCGGCAACGCTCTTGTCCCTGCCTGCATCAAAGCTCAGCAGTGTGTAGGGCATCACAACCAAGCCGCGCAGAGGCACAACGGGCATTTTTTCATAGTACTTAATAGCCAAATTTCATATCCTCGTGTTTTGTTGTTTTTTGCCGTGAGTGTGTATCAGTCATCGGCTTCTTTTTGGAGAATTATACACGTTGTTTGAAAATTATACAACACACAAATTCAGGCATATATGCAAATTCTCGGGACAATCCTGTGTATCTTCATCAACAGCCCTTTATTGCTCCGCATTCCGCAAAAGACCGCTTTGCTTTTCGGTATCATTTTGTGCTCAATTCCGTACGGAGTGTCTGAATATAAACGGGGTGACACGGCAAATAACGATATATTTGATGCCGAGAGCGGCTTTGCAGCCGGATTTCGGACTTTTTTTCTTTTTTTTGTCGCTCAAGTCTTGTTTATTCACCCATTGTTGTGGTACAATACAGTGTAGCTTGTATTTACCATGGCGGTTCGGCTCTTATGCAATCAGCCTGATTGGAGTATGCTTTGCGCAGAGTCGAGCGATAATCTTTATAGAAAGGAAAAATCATCATGAAAAAAAGATGCGACAAACTCATTGCTAAGCTTCGTGAAAAAAACATCGATGCAGCAATAATCACCTCACCTGTTAACCGCAGGTATTTCTCCGGCTTCACCGGCAGCAACGGTGTTGTTATTGTAACAGAAAACGGTCGCGTTCTTCTTACTGACTTCCGTTATACCATTCAGGCAAATCAGCAGTGCGCCGGAGTTTGCGAAGTTCGTCAGGTTAACCGCGGAATAGGTTCGGGCGATGTTGAAGAAGTTCTTAAAGAATTTGACGCAAAACGCGTTGCCTATGAAGATGCAGCTCTGACCGTTGCCGAATTTAACATGTTCAAGAGCATGCCCTTTGAACTTTTGCCCGAATCAAAGCTTATCTCGGATTGCAGAATCGTTAAGGATGCTGCGGAGATAGCAGAGCTTCAAAAGGCTCAGAATGTTGCGGATGCAGCTTTTGCAGAAGTTCTGAAACACGTAAAGGTTGGCATGACCGAGATTGAACTTCGTAATGAATTCGATTATCTCATTCGCAAGTTCGGCGGGGATGACAATTCATTCGACACCATCGTCGGTTCCGGTCCCAACGGTGCGCTTTGCCATGCGTATCCCGGTCCGCGCAAGATTCAGAACGGTGATTTCGTTGTTATGGACTTTGGCGCACGCGTAAACGGTTATTGTTCGGATATGACCCGCACATTCGCAGTCGGCAAACCCTGCGATGAGCTCGTGAAGATTTACAACATTGTTCTTGAAGCTCAGCTCAAGTGCCTTGAAGTGCTTCGTCCCAATATGAACGCCGCCGATCTTGACAAGACTGCGCGGGATATCATCACGGCGCACGGTTACGGCGAGTGCTTCGGTCACAGCCTCGGCCACGGGTTCGGTCTTGAAATCCACGAAAGTCCCTATGCAAGCCCGCGTTCCGCAGATATTCTTGTTCCCGGAAGCACAATCACCGTTGAACCCGGCATTTACGTTGAAGGACTCGGCGGTGTCAGAATCGAAGATTGCTGCGTTCTGACCGAAACCGGTTACATCAATCTCTGTTCAACCACAAAGGAGCTCATCATCCTCTGATAAGGTCAGGAAAGCCTTGTAAAAGCTTCTTTTGATGTTCCAAGTTATTTTTCCGCCTGCAAAACAGCGCAATATGCGCCCTGCAGGCGGTCGATAAGGTTCCGAGTGGACCTGTTTATTGCAATCATACTTTATAAATTTATATCACGGAGGTATTCCCATGATTTTAGCTGGCGATTTCAGAAAAGGCATTACCGTTGAAATAGACGGACAGGTTTGGAGCATTGCAGATTTTCAGCATGTCAAGCCCGGCAAAGGTGCGGCATTTGTTCGCACAAGGCTGAAAAACGTCATGACAGGTGCGGTTCTCGAAAGAACCTTCAGCCCCACCGACAAGTATCCCACTGCACACATCGAAACCCGCGAAATGCAGTATCTCTATACTGACGGAGATTTGTATTATTTCATGGATAATGAGTCCTATGAACAGCTCGCACTCAATCATGAGCAGGTTGAAGATGCAATCGACTTCGTTGTTGAAAACTCTAACGTCACCATCCGTTTCTACAAAGGCAATGCATTCTCCGTTGCAGCTCCCAATTTTGTTGAGCTGACTGTTACGGAGACCGAACCCGGCTTCAAGGGTGACACCGCGACCGGAACCACCAAGCCCGCCGTACTCGAAACGGGTTACAAAATTGCTGTTCCCCTGTTCGTTAACGAAGGCGATCGCATTCGCGTTGATACCCGCACCGGTGAATACATGGAGCGCTGCTGAGTTAACTGCTCTTAACAGACTCCGCGCCTCTGCTTAACAGGGTGGTTATAGGTTCAAATTCTATGGCAAACGAAACAAATATCATTCAAAAGTCCGCTTACCTGCGCGGACTTGCTGATGGAATGAAGCTTTCGGCGAATTCCGACGATACCTCAAAACTTTTGCTTGCGATGATCGACTGCATAGACAGTATTGCGGTACAGGTCAACGACAACACCGATCTCATTTGTGAGCTTGATGACGAAGTTGATTCCTGTTCCGATTCATTGGATGCTTTTGCAGAATTGGTTTTCGGCATTGATGACGACGATGACGAAATCGACATCAACGACGATGATGATCTTTTCGCTTGCGATGACGATGATGATGACAGCAAATGCTTTGGCTGCTCTTGCCCCGGCGAGTGCGATGATTGCTATTGCGACGAAGACTGCGAGGATTGTAATTGCGACGGCAGAGATGATGATTGCTGCATTACCTGCCCATATTGCGATGCGCGGGTTCCGCTTTCCACACTGTTGGAAAGCGATAATCCCGTTTGCGGAAACTGTCATATGCCGTTATGTTCATCAACCGGTTTGGAGGAGGAATCCGATTCCTGATTTTGCAGCGCACCGAACAAAGTCATTATTGAATCATTTTTTTCTCAGCAGGGTTCACATTTAATATGCGGATCCTGCTGTTTGCGAAAGGAGTTTTATGGAATTTGACTCAGCTGCTCTTTGTGGATGTGTGGAATCGCCAAGCACTAAACGAAGTGTTTCGCTGCATCCGAGGCTGGAAGCTGCAGCTGCTCTTCTCGGCAAAACATCTGTACTTGCTGATATCGGGTGTGATCACGGCAGATTTTCGGCTGCAATGCTTCAACGCGGTATTGCTGAAAAAGTTATTGCATCCGACATAAGTGCTCCGTCCCTCAAAAAAGCCGAACAGCTTGCGAATGTGTGCGGACTTTCAAGTAAGATGGAATGCCGTATTTCGAACGGTTTTTCGGCATACTCTGCCGGTGAGACTGACAAGGCTGTTATACTCGGAATGGGCGGCGAGGTTATCCGTTCCATACTTTCACGCTCTGATTCATTCGCGCGTTCGCTTGAGTGCATTGTTATGCAGCCTATGCGCGGGGAAGCCGAACTTCGGAGCTATCTTTACTCAAACAATTATCGCATAATTGATGAAGCGGTTGTTTTTGACAGCGGGAGATACTATCAGCTGATTTCGGCAAAAAACGGAGCACCG
>ERZ1106976.754-NODE-754-length-35433-cov-7.303776_pt1 | contig 35433 bp, 28 predicted proteins | sample MGYA00403687_ERZ1106976 | MGnify/ENA primary metagenome ERZ1106976 (study PRJEB35170, sample SAMEA104062446) | human gut metagenome | biome: human gut; feature: human-associated habitat; material: faeces | place: Denmark | collected 2013-02-22 ... | reverse complement strand
CTGAAGATTTTCTGAAATCTGTGGACATAAAAGAGTTAAAAAAGCTTGAAGATAATCAGGTATACGTTAGGTTCTCTCCTGTGGATAAGATTACTGTAATAGAGAGCGGAGGTATTAAGGTTGAGAATAGATATGAAGTAAAAGAAGGGGAATATAAAAAAATATACGTATATTCTTATGGAGATTTTCCATATGCCTGCCTGGAAAATAAAAATAACAGAATAATATGCAGATATATAAAAAAATATGTTCATATGTTAAATTGTTCTCGGAAATTGTTTAATATTTTGGGAATGGAGAGCATTTTTCTTTTGAATAAGACATTTATACTTCATGCTTCTTTTATTCGATGGAAGGGAAAGGGAATTCTTTTTTCTGCGCCATCCGGCTATGGAAAGTCAACACAGGCATCCCTGTGGGAAAAATATGAAAAAGCAGAAATTCTCAACGGAGACAGAGCTGCTCTGAGGATGAAGGATGATGAATGGCATGCATACGGCATGCCATATGCAGGCACATCTGGAATATACAGAAATGAGTCCGCACCTGTAAAAATAGTTTTTGTTATTCGCAAGGCAGGAAAAAACAGTATCCGCAAACTTCCGCTGCCGGAGGCACTCAGGTATCTGTATCCGGAAGTTACAGTTCATCGATGGGATAAGGAGTTTTTGAATACAATCATGGATTATCTGATATGCTTTGCTACACAGGTACCAATTTATATGCTTGAATGCCTGCCGGAAAAAAGTGCTGTAGAATTGGCGAAGACAGTATTAGAATATCAAAAGGAGGATGAAGAATGGAAATGAGTTCGGTATCGGCACCGATTACAAAGTATTTGATGGCAAAGGCTGTAAGGCAGAAAATACCACTTAGTGGTATTTTTGAACTGACACCTCTTTGCAACATGAACTGTAGAATGTGCTATGTGCGAATGAACAGAGAAGAGCAGGAAAAGATTGCACCTTTAGGAACTGTAGAGCAGTGGCTGGAAGTGGGAAAAGAAGCCAGGGATAGCGGAATGCTGTATCTTCTTCTTACAGGAGGAGAGCCATTTCTGAGGAAAGATTTCCGCGAGATTTATCAGGGATTGTATGATCTGGGAATTATCATAGAAATTAATTCTAACGGTACGTTGATTGATGAGCAGACGGTCGCATGGTTAAGAGAAGTTCCACCTCAGAGAATTAATATCACATTATATGGTGCATCAGATGTGACCTATGGACGCTTATGCAGAAATCCAAAGGGGTTTACGCAGGTATCACGGGCAATCAGGCTTTTGAAAGAGGCACGGATCAATGTTAGACTTAATTGTAGTGTGACACCGTATAATGCAGACGATCTGGAGGATATTTTTGCGTTCGGAAGAAGAGAATATATTCCTGTGCGTGCAGCCAGTTACATGTATCCGCCTGTTCGAAGAGATGCTTCCAGTGTAGGTGTGAATGATCGTTTTAGTCCAGAGGAAGCAGCTTATTATGATGCAAGGATTAAAGCATATTCTTTGGGGGACGAGAAATTTCTGGAGTGGGCTGACAGAAATGAAAATATACTTCCGGAGTTGAATGATGATATCTGTGGTGAGATGAAAGCAGAGGGTGTAAGATGTCATGCAGGAAGGAGCAGCTTCTGGGTTACCTGGAATGGATGCATGGTTCCCTGCGGGATGTTTCGGGGCGAGGAAGAACATAATGTATTTCAGGAAGGTTTTACAAAGAACTGGAAACGTGTGCTGGAAGAGACTGCCAGGATAAGGCTTGCACCGGAATGTGGTGCTTGTGCGAAGAGAGATATTTGTAAAAGTTGTGCTGCGATGGAAATTACAGAGAATGGAAAATTTGGAAACATACCGGAATACAGATGCCAGATGGTAAAGACTATGCCTGATGCCGTCAGGAAGGTTAAACAGGAAATACTGGAAGAAAGGAGAAAGTGTAATGAATAAGAAGAAAGCATTGTTTTTGGGTGTTTTATGTATAGTGCTGATTATTGTGGCTTGTTTTTTTGCACTGAATAGAAAAGATAAGATAAATGAGACATCTGCAGAAAAGGTAGAGCAGGAAAAATCTGCTACTGAAGAAGCGAAAAAGGAAGTGAAAAAGGAAACGAAAAGGACTAAAGTAAAGAAAAAGAAGAATAAAGCGAAAAAAGAAGAGAAGACTGATACTGAGGATGCATCGCAGCAGTCCTCTGACGATACAGATGAGATATATGTTGGTCCACTGGTAGATAAAGACAGCGGTGCACAGGAAACAGGACCAAAGGAAAGCCAGGCTGAACCTGTTGAGTTTCCATATGATGTTCCCGGTACAGGTATCACAGTTCAAAACATATCTTCCTACAGTGGGATTTATGTGGAGGACGGATCGGATCAGGAAATTTCTAATGTTTCTGCTATGCAGATGTATAACTCAGGCAGCAATGCAGTTGAATATGTATCTGTTTCTGTGAAGTGTAATGGTGAACAGCTGGAATTTGAAGCATCAGATATTCCGGCAGGGGCTTCGATAATGGTGCAGGAGAAAAATAAGAAAGCATACCAGTCCGGTACTTATACAGAATGCGTTGGAACCGCTGCGAAAGTAGATGGTTTTGGAATGTCTGAAGACAAGGTACAGGTTACACCGAATGATGATAATACATTTACAGTAACAAATCTGACAGAAGAAACAATTCCCTGTGTCCGGATTTTCTACAAGCTTTATATGGAAGATAAGGGAATCTATGTTGGTGGAATTACTTACAATGTAAAGGTAACTGAGCTTGAAGCAGGAACAAGTCAGACGGTATCTCCTTCACATTATGCACAGGGATACAGTCGTCTAATGATGGTCCGTACATATGATACAACAGAGTAAACGGAATTAGAACATATATTTTTCTATCAGCATACGAGATTCGATGAAAAATACCATGCTTATGCCACATTATTTAATTCAGAGATAAATGAATGGACTGTGGTATAATGACTTTGTTCTGGTTATTGGGGCTGGTGGCAACAGTTCAGATGTTTCCTATAGGGTTCATCGTGATGGAGAGATTTGCATAATAAAAATTTTATTGACAAACGCTCAAAAACCAGTTATAGTAAAGAACAGATTTGGTGTGTTACTGGACAGGCAGGCATTAACTGGTCATAAATATTATTTTTTAATGTTTATGGGGGTTAGTGCCTTTTTTGACGCATTTTTTACGGAAAATTCCGAAATAATAATATGTCAGAAGGTTTTACAAGCTCCCATGCTTACACTATTTAAGGAAAAGGAGACAAGAGAAACATGAAAGACAAAATCTTTGGAGTTTTGCAGCGTGTGGGAAGATCCTTTATGCTTCCGATTGCGATTCTCCCTGTTGCAGGTCTGCTGCTTGGTATCGGCAGTTCCTTCACAAACGAAACAACTATCGCTACTTATGGATTACAGAAGATCCTGGGAAGCGGAACATTACTTAATTCTCTTCTGATCATTATGAACAAAGTCGGAAGTGCAGTATTTGACAACCTGCCGCTGATCTTTGCAGTAGGTGTTGCCATAGGTATGGCAAAGAAAGAGAAAGAAGTTGCAGCTCTTTCTGCATTGATCGCATATTTCGTTATGAATGTTGCTATCAGTGCTATGCTTCTTATTAATGGTGAGATTACAGCTGACGGACAGATCGCGAAAGATGTACTGGAGGGAACGGTTACTTCTGTATGTGGAATCCAATCCTTACAGATGGGTGTGTTTGGCGGTATTATCGTAGGTCTTGGTGTTGCTGCGCTTCATAACCGTTTCCATAAGATCGTACTTCCGAATGCGCTGTCATTCTTCGGCGGTTCCAGATTTGTGCCGATTATTTCTACGATCGTATATATGTTTGTGGGAATTCTGATGTATTTTGTATGGCCTGCAGTTCAGAATGGTATTTATGCTCTGGGCGGACTGGTAACAGGTAGTGGATATCTGGGAACTTTAATTTTTGGTATTATCAAGCGTGCGCTGATTCCGTTTGGTCTTCATCATGTATTTTATATGCCATTCTGGCAGACAGCAGTCGGCGGAACTATGGAAGTTGCGGGTCAGATGGTACAGGGTGGACAGAATATCTTCTTTGCACAGCTTGCCGATTCTGCAAATATTGCACATTTCAGTGCAGATGCGACCAGATATTTCTCAGGTGAGTTTATCTTTATGATCTTTGGCCTTCCTGGAGCAGCACTGGCTATGTACCGCTGTGCAAAACCTGAGAAGAAAAAAGCCGCTGGCGGACTTCTTCTTTCCGCAGCACTGGCATGTATGTTTACAGGTATTACAGAGCCGTTGGAATTCTCATTCCTGTTCGTAGCTCCGGCACTGTTTGTAGTGCAGGTAATCCTGGCTGGTGCGGCTTATATGATCGCACACATGCTGAACATCGCAGTAGGACTTACTTTCTCAGGCGGTTTCCTTGATCTGTTCCTGTTCGGTATTCTGCAGGGAAATGAAAAGACAAGCTGGCTGAGGATTATCCCGGTTGGTATTATTTATTTCATTCTTTATTATGTGATCTTTACATTCATGATCAGGAAATTTGATTTCAAGACTCCGGGACGTGAAGATGACGATACCGAGACAAAGCTTTATACAAAAGCAGATGTAAATGCAAGAAAAGAGGCTGGAAAAGCCGCAGGTGAAGCTGCCACAACTTCTGCCGATCCGGTAAGTGAACTGATCACCAAAGGCCTTGGCGGAAAGAAAAATATCGTAGATGTTGACTGCTGTGCAACAAGACTTCGTATTACTGTTGCACAGCCGGACAGAGTTCGTGATGAACTTCTGAAACAGACAGATTCCAGAGGAATTGTGAAGAAAGGTCAGGGCGTACAGGTTATCTATGGACCTCACGTAACTGTTATTAAAGCAAAACTGGAAGAATATCTGGAGACTGCTCCGAATGAATTTGCAGAAGATGCACAGGAGAATGTACTGGAAACACAGAACAATAGTGTAGCAGAAACTGGAAATAACGCAGCAGGAAACACGAATGGACAGAACAGCGCGACAGCACAGAATCGGAGCACAGGAACTGAAAATATAGACAATGCAGCACAGGCATCAGTACCTGTAAAAGAAGAAAAGATCAGGAAAACAGCAATTATTTACAGCCCTGTAAATGGAATCGCAGCAGATCTTTCCACTGCACCGGACGAAGGATTTGCAGGAAAAATGATGGGCGATGGTGCTGTGGTAACTCCTACGGAAGGTACTGTATATGCTCCTGCTGACGGCGAAGTTGAGTTTATTTTTGACACAAAACACGCCATCGGATTCCAGACGGATTCCGGTATTCCGATGCTTCTCCACATGGGAATCGACACTGTAAAACTGGAAGGAAAAGGCTTCGAAATCCTGGTAACAGAAGGCCAGAAAGTGAAAAAAGGAGAGCCGATGATGAAGCTCGACCTGGAGTTCTTATCAGCGAATGCGCCTTCCATTACTTCACCAATCCTTGACACAGAAGTGGAAGACAATCAGAGGATCAGACTTCTGGCAAACGGCGAGATTAAGGCAGGAGAACCGTTATTTGCGGTAGAGACGCTGGAGTAATCTGCGGAATAGAAGATGAATATGTACGGATGAGAAGGGAACTGTAACACTTCCCTGACACGCTGAGAGGATAATTGATAAATTGCCGGATACAGAAATGTTCTGGCAACGATTCATGAAAACTATGAATATATGAAAGTTACAGAGAAAATAAGATGTTATAAAAACAATATCAGAATACCTTTCTATTGCACAGATGAAAAAGCTTCGTTAAAAGCCTGTGCAGAGAATGAAGCTATTCGGAGAAATATATAAACTTTGGAAAGGCGGGATATGGATGAAGTGGGCAGATGGTAAGATACGATGCTGCTGGGCAAATCCGAAAAATGAGCGTTACATCCGTTATCACGATGAGGAGTGGAGTGTTCCGGTACATGATGACCGGAAGCTCTTTGAAATGCTGATATTGGAGTGCTTTCAGGCGGGTCTGTCCTGGGAATGTGTTCTGAACAAGAGAGATGCTTTCCGCGAGGCTTTTGACAACTTCGATCCGGAGAAAGTCAGCGTTTACACTGAGGACAAGCTGGAAGCACTGCGGAGTAATCCCGGCATCATACGAAATCGCCTGAAAATACAGGCTGCCGTTACCAATGCATGGGCGTTCCTGGAAATTCAGAAGGAGTACGGCAGCTTTTCGGACTATATCTGGCATTGGACAGATGGCAAAGTAGTCTGTGAAACCGGACGGACAAGTTCGGAACTGTCTGATTGTATATCAAAAGATTTGAAAAAACGCGGCATGAAGTTCGTGGGGACAACGGTCATCTATGCCTATTTACAGGCAGTAGGAGTTCTCTGTTCTCACGAGCAGGGCTGCTTTTTGGCAAATCAGGAAGCTGAGCATCATAATAGTTATTCATAAGACTTTTATTTCCTGATTTTTATCCATCCTGCGTGAAGCAGATATACACCTGCCGGAATCAGGGAAAGCATGTGTATATTTGTGTAGCTGCCTGTTTCTCTATATGTCGGCAGAATGAGTGTATGAAACGCAAGATAAAGGTATGCGCCTGCAGAGATGAGATTACACAGAAAAAAACTCCAGCCGAAGATACCGGTAACAGAAGCTGTAACAATGATGATCAGCGTCAGGGTATCAGGAACAAAGGGAAGATGAATAAAATCAAATTCAGGTTTCAGGGAGAGAAATGCGAGTACTGCGTAAAGAAAAAGCACTGCATTTAATAAACTCATGATTTTAAACGGTAAACTGTAAAAGGGTGTAACAGGACAGTCAGGCCATAGTTCCACATCCAGTTTTTGTGCAAGCTGGGTTGCTGATTTTGTAAAGGTTATGTTTGTCATTACAACCGCTTTATCGCAGTCATAGAAGTTTGCACCTGCATAGGCTTCCTGAACGGCTTTATTTCCAACGGGATGGGTGTAATATTTACATTGTATCCCGTATTTTTTTCGATGTTTGAAAGCAATGATATCGATTCCCTGGTCTCCGGAGCTTTGGGTTACTTTAATTTTTGAAAAATGTTTTCGCTTTAGTATCTTTGCACATTGATATTCAAATTCATATCCATCCATGTGTTGAATCTCCTGTATTATATAAAATGTATAGCAGTCTGCAGCAAAATAAGAATACCATGTTTGATGATAAAGAACAAGTGTTTTGCGAAGAAAAGAAGAAGGGGTTATTATTTACGTTACTGGCTGCGTTACCGAGAATGGTTACTCTTTGCGGGAATTGTGTTATAATAGTCTTTGATTTATTGTTGCTGAAAAAAGTGGACAGTTTATAGCGAGCCTATTAAATGCATTATTTACGAGGACTGCTATAGTAATTATACAAAACCGTAAGAGGGGGAGGAACATTTGAAAAATTTTGAAGAAATTATGTCGGAACGAAAAAACCGTATAGAAGCCAGAAAGGACGAGCTGATCCGCAGGAGTCTGCTGTCTGAAGAATTTCTGGAAATGATCCAGAAAAATAAAAGGCCCTTTGATCTGCTGATGTCTTACTATCAGTGTGCTGTCATGGAGATTGAGACAAAATTCAGAGTGCTGAATCAGGAGTATTCCCTGGAATATGATAAAAATCCTATCGAGGGTATTAAAACCAGAATTAAATCTTATGACAGCATTGTGCGGAAAATACGCAGAAAAAATATTCCCATGTCTTTAACTGCTATAGAAGAAAATATCAAGGATATCGCAGGTGTCCGGGTAATCTGTTCTTTTCCGGAGGATATCTATGAGCTGGCAGACAGCTTTCTGCGTCAGGATGATATTGTACTGATCGAGAAAAAAGATTATATAAAAAATCCAAAACCCAGTGGTTACAGAAGCCTGCATCTGATCGTGCAGGTGCCTATCTTTCTGCAGAAAAACAAAAAAATGGTAAATGTGGAAGTCCAGTTTCGAACTATTGCCATGGATTTCTGGGCAAGTCTGGAACATAAGCTTCGCTATAAAAAAGATATCCCGGCAGATCAGGCACAGCAATTGCAGGAGGAGCTTCTGGCGTGTGCCATCCAGAGTGCTCAGTTGGATAACCGGATGCAGGAAATTCGTAATCAACTGGTCAGCAGAGCTGATAAGGGGAATCAATCCTGAGAAAGTTCCTTATTTCAGGAACTTCCTCAATAATTTTTCATAAATTTTTCTATATGGCTGGTATCTCATTGGCAGATCCAGCCATGTTTTTTTGTCTACAATACTCTTATAGTGGGAGAAGGTATGAAAACCGTCTTTGCCATGGTAGGAACCCATTCCGCTTTCACCAAAGCCTCCAAATCCCATCTCACTGGTTGCCAGATGGATGATGGTGTCGTTGATGCATCCGCCTCCAAATCCACATTGGGAAGTTACTTTCTCGGCAGCTTCTTTGTCGGAGGTGAAGATATATAATGCCAGAGGATGTGCCATGGAGTTGACCCTTTCGATGGCCTCATCCAGGGAATCATAGGTCAGCACAGGAAGCACAGGACCGAAGATTTCCTCCTGCATTACTGCATCCCCGAAGGTTACATTATCCATAACAGTAGGAGCGATCTGAAGAGCTCCCGGATTGTTGTCACCGCCGCAGACTACCTTGCTGGGATCGATCAGATTGCAGATACGAGTAAAGTGCTTTTCATTAATAATTTTCCCATAATTCTTATTATTCAGAGGTGTGGAACCAAACTGTTTCCTGATCTGTTTCTGGATCTGTCGGATCAGTTCATCCTTGATTTCTCTGTCGCAGTAAATATAATCAGGTGCTACACAGGTCTGACCACAGTTGAGATATTTTCCAAATACAATTCTTCTGGCTGCAAGTTTCAGGTTGGCACTTTTTTCTACAATGCAGGGGCTTTTACCGCCCAGCTCCAGGGTAACCGGAGTCAGATGTACAGATGCTTTTGCCATTACTTCCCTGCCAACATGCTGGCTTCCTGTAAAGAAAATATAGTCAAAATGTTCATTGAGAAGAGTGTTATTTTCCGCACGTCCGCCGTTTACCACAGCCACATACTGGGGATCAAAACATTCGGTGATAATGGTTTCAATCACCCGGCTGGTGTGAGGAGAGTAGGCACTTGGTTTCAGTACAACTGTATTTCCGGCTGCAATCGCATCGATCAGCGGATCAATGGTGAGCAGGAAAGGATAATTCCATGGGCTCATAACCAGGACAACACCATAAGGAGATGGCTTCTTATAACTTCTGGAAGCGAACTGGGCAAGGGGAGTCAGTACTGTTTTTTCTTTTGCATAGGAAGGTGTATGGCGGATCATGTAGCTGAGTTCTGAGAGCACAAGTCCCACTTCACACATATAGGATTCAAAGTTACTTTTTCCAAGGTCACGTTTCAGTGCTTCATTGATTAGTGGTTCATATTTCTGAATACAGGTCTTTAATTTTTTTAAGGCATCCAGCCTTTTTTCTACCGGTAAAGTAGCACCTGTGTAAAAAAAGCTGCGTTGTTTCTGAACGATTTCTTTAATTTCTGTTTCTGTCATAATACATTATTTCCTTATATAATATAGATATCAGGTAACTATTGAGAGTCTGCAGGTTCCTGTATTTTGATATTTTTATAAAAAACGCTTTGCAGGATAGAAGAATATTAACAGTTACTTCTCAGCTTCTGAGGTATTTTCCTTGGAAGTCAGAGACATCAGCATGTAATAAAATTTCTCCAGTTCGGAGGCATCCATAAGCTTCGGCACAGGATACAGAGGATTGGCCTCTTTATCTGCATAATGGGCAAGCTTGGGGATATCTGTTTCCTGGATTTCTTTTACAATATTTACGATTCCAAATCGCTCTTTCATCTCTTCAATTGCCCGGATAAAAAGCTCTGCTGCTTCATCGTCCGGTGTATTTTTGTCTGCAAGTCCTGCTTCAATGGCAAGTCTGTGGAGCTTTTTGTCAATGCAGGAGCCATATTCCCTGAGTACCAGTGGCAGCAGAATGGCATTGGCAAGTCCATGGGGAACGTTGTACTGTCCGCCCAGGGAATGAGCCACTGCATGAACATATCCTACATAGGATTTGGTAAAAGCACAGCCTGCGTAGAAGGAGGCGTGGAGCATATTTCGTCTTGCCTGAATATTATCGCCATGCTCATAGGCAATGTCTATATTTTCAAAAATCAGTTTTACCGCTTTTAATGCATCCCTGCGTGTATCAATGGTGGTGGAATTGCCGATATATGCCTCCACTGCGTGAGTCAGGGCATCCATACCTGTAGTTGCGGTGATAAATGGGGGCAGGCTTAAAGTAACCTTGGGATCCAGCACTGCATAGCGGGGAATCAGCGGGAAATCGTTGATCGCGTATTTATATCTGGTGTCTGCATCTGTGATCACAGCGGCGAGAGTAGTCTCACTTCCTGTTCCGGCAGTGGTTGGAACTGCCATGAGAAGGGGAAGTTTCTTATGCACCTTCAGGATTCCCTTCATCTGAGCCAGAGACTGATTGGGTTTGACCGCACAGGCACCGACTGCCTTGGCACAGTCCATGCTGGAACCGCCGCCGAAACCGATGATGGCATCACAGCCTTCTTTATGGTAAAGCTCCAATGCCTCGCGGACATTGACAGTAGTAGGGTTGGCAATTGTTTTGTCATAAATGGTATAGGGGATACCGGCCTCCTTTAAAGTTTTTTCAAGTCTTCTGGTAAGTCCAAGCTTCATGATACCGCCATCTGTAATGATCAGTACATGAGTACATTTGTGGCGCATGATGATCTCAGGGAGTTCTTTGACGCTTCCTGTGATTTTGGGTTTTCTGTAAGGTAAAAAGGGAATTGCAATGTGAAAAGCTTTCTGAAAAGCCCTGCAATATATTTTTCTGAGAGTGTTCATGGATAATTCCTTTCCTGGGGGCAGCCTGCTGCTTTGCAGACTGCCGAACAGCAGTTACTTCAGAAAAAAATATAACAAGGTAAAAAAGAAAAGTCAATATATTTTGATGTTCAAAATTTATCTTTGGTAAAAGAGCTTATTCCGAGACATACGAGCCAAAATTCCATTGCCGCAGGCAATCTGGAATGAATTTTGGCTACGTTACTGTGAACGGAGTGAACAGTAACGAACATATCCATAAAATTTTACAAAACTACGAAAATCAGTTGACAATGGAGTAAGTTTATACTAACCTAAAGTTAGCAAAGTATAACAATATTGTAAAACAGCAGTGTTATTATATTAAAGAATTAAAGAAATTTGCTCCACAGGAAGTGGATATGAGGGAGGAATGAAAAAATGTTTCTGCAGATACAGGGAATTCAGAAGTCTTTTGGTGCAGGGGACAGCCGGGTGGATGTGCTTAAAGGGCTGGATCTTGACATTGAGAGAGGAGAGTTTTGTGTGCTTCTGGGGCCGTCTGGTTCCGGTAAGTCTACGCTTCTGAATATTATCGGTGGGATTGACAGTGCAGACGAGGGAAATCTGGTCATAGACGGGGAGCGTCTGGCAGATATGTCGGAGAAGAATCTGTCTTTGTACAGGCGTAAGCATCTGGGATATATTTTTCAGATGTATAATCTGATCCCCAATCTTACAGTGCGGGAGAATATAGAGGTGGGAGCCTATCTCAGTGATAAGCCTCTGGATGTAGATGAACTGCTCCATACGCTGGGAATCTATGAGCACCAGAGAAAGCTTCCCAATCAGCTTTCCGGCGGTCAGCAGCAAAGGACTGCCATTGGCAGAGCCATTGTAAAGAATCCGGATATTCTTCTTTGCGATGAGCCTACAGGAGCCCTGGATTATAATACCTCCAAGGAAATCCTGAAGCTGATCGAGACGGTAAACCAGAAATACGGCAACACCATCGTCATGGTAACGCATAACGATGCCATCAAAGATATGGCTGACCGGGTGGTGAAGCTTCGCGATGGGATGATCCGCAAAAATTACCTCAATGAGCATAAGATCCCGGCAGCAGAGCTTGACTGGTAAGGAGGACAAGAGAAAATGAAAAGTCCTTTGAGAAAACGATTATCCAGGGAACTGAAAAGTGAGATTGGCAAGTATCTGGTTGTATTTATTCTGATGGTTGCATCCATTGGATTTGTGTCAGGCTTTCTGGTTGCAGATAACAGTATGCTTATTGCTTACAATGAAGGTTTTGAGAAGTACAACATAGAAGACGGAAACTTTCGCACAGCAGAGCAAGTCCACAAAACCCAGAGAGAAGAAATAGAGGCACTGGGTGTGAAGCTGTATGATAATTATTATGTGGAGGAACCTCTGGATAATGGAAGCACCATGCGTTTTTTTAAAAACAGGCAGCAGGTGGACAAGGTCTGCCTGATGAAGGGAGAACTGCCTGCCGGGACAGGGGAGATTGCCATTGACAGAATGTATGCAGACAACAACAATCTGTCTGTGGGAGATACGCTCCGGAGCGGAAAAAGAACCTGGAAGATTACCGGCCTGGTGGCACTTTCCGACTACAGCTGCCTGTTTCAGAATAACAACGATTCCATGTTTGATGCTGTGAAATTTGGGGTTTCTGTTGTGACTGAGGAGGAGTTTGATTCTTTGAATCAGGAAAAACTGCAATACAATTATTCCTGGATCTATGACGAAAAACCGAAGACAGAAAAGGAAGAGAAAGAAGTTTCCGAGGATCTGATGGAAGATATGGGAAAGATTGTCACACTGGAGGCTTTTGTACCCCGGTATCTGAATCAGGCCATTACTTTTACAGGGGATGATATGGGTGAAGACAAGGCCATGATGATCATGCTTCTTTATATTATTATGGTGATCATGGCCTTTGTATTCGGAATTACCATCAGCAATACGATACGGAAAGAAGCCGGTGTTATCGGTACCTTACGTGCGTCCGGATATACCAGACAGGAACTGATTCTTCACTATATGACACTTCCGGTGCTGGTTACTTTTGTGGGTGCACTGATCGGAAATATCCTTGGATACACTATATTAAAGGATGTATGTGCAGATATGTATTATGGAAGCTATAGTCTTCCGACTTATGTGACCGTATGGAATGGGGAGGCATTTGGGCTTACAACTCTGGTTCCGGTAGTTATTATGCTGGTGGTAAATTACGGAGTGCTCAGACATAAGCTGAAGCTGTCACCGTTAAAATTCCTGCGCAGGGATCTGTCGGGAAGAAAGCAGAAGAGGGCAATTTATCTGAGTCCGAAGATGAAAATCTTTTCCAGATTCCGGCTTCGGGTGATTTTTCAGAATATGAGTAATTATATGGTTCTGTTTATCGGGATCCTGTTTGCAAATCTGCTGCTGATGTTCGGATTGCTGCTTCCTTCGGCACTGTCCCATTACCAGGTGGAAATCCAGAACAATATGCTGGCAAAATACCAGTATATGCTTCAGGTTCCGGTCAGCGCAGTAAGTGGAAATAAATTTGACGGTCTGATCTCTCTGCTGGAGTTTTATATGGATTCCAGAACAGACAATGAAGATGCAGAGGAATTTTCTGCTTATTCCCTGAATACACTGCCAGGAAAATATAAGAGTGAGGAAGTACTGCTTTACGGGATCGAACCGGACAGCAGGTATGTAACGATAGATTTTAATAATACAAAAGATAAAAAAGATGAAGCAGGGAATAAAGAAAAAGCAGATAACAAGAATACGGCAAATGCAGAAAAAGAAAGCGTAGCAGTTTATATTTCGAGCGCATATGCGGATAAATTCCTGCTTCATGTGGGGGATACCATCACTCTGAAAGAAAAATACGAAAAAGAGAAATATTCGTTTAAAATAGCAGGAGTTTATGATTATACGGCTGCCTTGTGTGTGTTTATGCCCCGCAGTGAACTGAATGATATTTTTGATCTGGGAGAGGATTATTACAGTGGATATTTCTCAGATACAGAGCTTACAGATATCAAGAGCCAGTATATAGGATCTGTAGTTGACCTTGATGCACTGACAAAGATCTCCAGACAGCTGGATGTATCCATGGGAAGTATGATGGGTATGGTAAACGGATTTGCCATTATGATCTATATGGTACTGATCTATCTTCTTTCCAAGATTATTATCGAAAAAAATGCCCAGTCTATTTCAATGGTAAAAATCCTGGGCTATACAAATGGCGAGATCAGCAAGCTATATATTATGTCCACGTCTTTTGTGGTGGTGTTCTGTCTGCTTTTGAGTCTGCCGCTGGAAACAGTAATCATGAAAGTTCTGTTTCGGGAGATGATGCTGTCCAGTATTTCCGGATGGATCACGCTCTGGATCGACCCGATGATCTATGTGCAGATGTTTGCAGCAGGAATCATTACATACGGAATCGTTGCTTTGCTGGAATTTCGGAGAGTGAAGAAGGTTCCTATGGATGAAGCCTTAAAAAATGTCGAGTAGGACAAAATTTGATAAAAATTTGACATTATCTGGAATTTGTGATACGGTTACACAGGAAACTGTTAGAGCGACACGCTCTAGACCAATCAGTTGGAATAGGAGATTATTATGAGAAAAAGAACAACTTCAAGAGCAAAGGAAACTATTAAAGAAGCAACAACAAAGGCTACAGAAGCAGTTAAAGAGACAGTTGAGAAAACAACTGTAAAGGCTTCAGAAGTAATTGAAGAAGCAAAAGACGCTGCAGCTGATATTGCGAAGGCTCCGGTTGTAGAAGAAGCAAAAGAAACTGTAAAGAAAGCAGTAAAAGAAGTGGCTAAAAATATCGACATCAAAAAATTCGCAGAAACAACTATCGAATTACCTGGTTTTGCAGTTACAATGAGCTCCATCGAGGAAGCAATCAAAAAAGACATCAAAGACAAAGGCATCGAAGGAAAAGAAATCAGCGTTTATGTAAATGTTGAGCAGAAAGCCGCTTACTACACAGTAGACGGACAGGGCTCTGACGATTACAGAATCGACCTGAATACATTATAATCTGTAAGCATTTTTTATAAACCGAAAATGGATGTCTGCAGGGATCCGGAAAGAAAATCTGCAGACATAAAAACAGCAGGATTGTTCATAGAATGAACAGACCTGCTGTTTTGCTTATTTATTATAGAACTACACTGCGGCGGATATGGATGATATCTCAGGAAGCTTTCTGCTCAAACAGATCCTCCCTTGTAATATTCTGTGCCCATTTCCCCTGGCGGTAATGATGGAATACCCATGGCCATTTCACAAACTCATCTGTACATAGCAGGAAGTAGACCCACAATACCGGAAGCTTCAGGACAAAGGCCGCAAAAAATCCCAGAGGTACCGCATATACCCACATATCAATGGTATCGCAGATCAGTCCGAACTTCGTATCACCGCCTGCGCGGAATACCCCGGCGATCAGGGCTGTGTTTACCGCAGAACCCATAATGTAATAGGTATTGATAAGCAGCATGTACTTCAAATAATGCATTGCCCCGTCACTTAAGGATGCAAATCTCAGGACCAGAGGCGTGATGGCAAATACGATCACACCGCCAATGGCACCGGCTATAATGGTCATCTTCAGCATTCTGGAAGCATACACCTTCGATTTCTCCAGATTCCCTTTTCCCATTACATTTCCAAGAAGAATCGTTCCCGCACTGGCAATTGCAAAGCAGAACACAGAACCGATATTGCGGACAACCGTAACCAGAGAGTTGGCTGCAACGGCATCTGTTCCGAGATGTCCCAGGATCACAGAGTACATGGAGAAAGCAACACTCCAGGAAACGTCATTTCCAAGAGCGGGAAGTGACAGCCGGACGAAGTCGCCAAACAGCACCTTACTGCGGATAAACATAAAGGTCAGGTTCAATTTAACATCTTTGCTCAGGAAAGAAACGATCACGCATGCTGCCAGTTCGATCAGTCTGGAAGCAGCAGTTGCAATGGCAACACCTGTAGCCCCTAGCTTCGGTGCGCCGAAAAGCCCGAAGATAAAAGTGGCATTCAGGATAATATTCAATATAAAAGCCAGCATATTCAATGCCATACTGATCGTTACACGTCCGATACTGCGCAAAATCGCCAGATAAATCTCTGTAATTCCCCAGCAGAGATATGTAATTCCCATAATCCTAAGATAAGAAGAACCGATAGAGATCAGTTTCTGATCAGAAGTAAAAATCTTCATCATAAGCTGAGGAGCAGTAAATGCGATCAGTGCTACGATTCCCGAGATTATGATGGAAAAGCGGAGGGCAATTCCCTCGATTGCATGAATAGCCTGCATATTATTTTTTCCGAAATACTGCGCACACAGAAGAGATGCGCCTGTACCAAGTCCATAATATACCATAAACAGGATATTGGAGTAATTGGCAGCCAGAGACACCGCAGAAATCGCAGACTGTCCCACATAATTAAGCATAATTACATCTGCGGAGTTAACCGCTGCACTGAGCAGATTCTGGATAATGATCGGAATCGTCAGTTTAAGCATCTGCCGGTAAAAATTATCCTTACCGGCCGATAATGTGTTTATCATATTTCCCCCCGTAATAAGTATTTGCCTGATTAGGCAGTTTTATAAGTCTGTTTTCAGCATAATCCTTCCGGCAGAAAAACGCTATCGGTATTTTGACTGATTTCTACGTTATTTTGACTTTTGAGTCCTTAAACAAATCAACTTTGCTTATAATACCTTGCACAAAAGAAGTCGGACTGATATAATTCGTATGTATTTTGAGAGGAATACATACTGTGACTGATAAAAAATATAATGGGAGAAGTTTATGGCGACATTACAGCAATTAGATATGAATATTTTACTGTGGATCCAGGAACATTTAAGGGTGGATGCCCTGACTCCGTTCTGGAGAGCAGTCACCTTCCTTGGAAACGGAGGATGGTTCTGGATCGTATTATGCGTGCTTCTGATCTGTTTCGGGAAAACACGCAAAACAGGAGTGACAGCGGCACTCTCGCTGCTGTCAGGGTTTCTGATCACAAATCTGCTGATAAAAAATGCAGTAGCCCGTCCAAGACCTTTTGATACTTATATACAGATCATTCCGCTGATCACCAGACCGAAAGACTATTCATTTCCATCCGGCCATACCTGCGCTTCCTTTGCCGTTGCACTGGTCTGTCTGCGGATGCTGCCCGGGAAATGGGGAATTTTGCCTGTTGTTTTGGCCGGAATGATTGCTTTTTCCAGACTCTATCTGGGCGTACATTATCCGGGGGATGTTCTGGCAGGATTTCTGGTGGCATTGCTCACAAGTACAGTGGCATGCAGGCTGATGCGGAGAACATTTTCACCTCAGAAAAGCTGACCGGTTCAGAAGAAAACTTCCGGGGGGAAATACAAAAAAGATATGCAAAAATCAGCAGAAAAATATTCGAATGTAAAGTGTAAAGGATAATCTTGTAATGAACAAAAATGAAATCTATATAAAGAGCGGAACCAATTATAAAGAAATGACAAAGGAACTGCTGGCACAGTGCGGCCTGGCGTCTGTAATTTCAGATAAAAAGATGCAGATTGGTATCAAGCCTAATCTTGTATCACCTTCCGAGGCTTCATGGGGAGCTACCACACATCCGGAAATTGTGGCGGGAATTATTGAGTATCTGCAGGAAAACGGATATGGAAATATTGCCATTCTGGAAGGCTCCTGGGTGGGAGATAAGACCGCAGAAGCATACGAAGTGTGCGGATATCGTGAACTAACGGAAAAATATCAGGTGCCTTTTTGGGATATGCAGAAAGACAAGGGGATTGAAAGAGATTGCAGGGGGATGAAACTGAATGTCTGTGAACGTGCGGCAAATATCGATTTTCTGATTAATGTTCCGGTATTGAAAGGCCATTGTCAGACAAAGATCACATGTGCATTGAAAAATATGAAAGGATTGATCCCCAATACAGAGAAGCGTCATTTTCATGCGATGGGACTGCATGAACCGATTGCACATCTGAATGCGGGGCTCCATCAGGATTTTGTCGTGGTTGATAACATTTGCGGAGATCTGGATTTCGAGGATGGCGGAAATCCGGTAGTGATGAACCGTATCTGGGCGGGGACGGATCCGGTACTGATCGATTCTTATGTATGTCAGATCATGCATTATACAACGAAAGATGTACCGTATATTGAACTGGCAGAGAAGCTTGGGGTTGGAAGTACTGATCTGAAAAATTCCCACATCGTATACTGTGAGGAAAATGCCCGCAAAGAACTTCCGAAATCAAGAAAAGTGGTAGAACTTCAGGATGCAGTAGAAGAAGTAGAATCCTGCAGTGCCTGCTATGGTTATCTCATCCCGGCTCTGGAAATGCTTAAAAATGACGGCCTTTTCGAGAAACTGGACACGAAAATCTGCATCGGCCAGGGATACCGCGGAAAAACAGGAAAACTGGGTGTAGGTGCATGCACCTGTAAATTTGAACATAACGTAAAGGGATGTCCTCCAACAGAGAATCAGATTTATGATTTCCTGAAGCAGTATATTCTGGGAGAAAATAAATAATATGATTCAGGGTCCCAGGTTCAAAAAGTCGTTCGTGCCTGCATGATAAGACTTTTGAATCTGGAACCCTGTTTGATTTTACAATGCCATCTTTATCATTTGTATAATTTTATCCTGCTCAAATTTACTGCTGTCAAATGCCAGATGATACTGGGAAATATCTTTCCATTTCTTATCTGTAAAGTACTCATAATAAGTACGCCGTTCTTTATCCACTTTCTTAACCAGCTTCTGTGCACTTTTTTCTTCCCGTCCCGTACGCTCGATGACAGTCTGTACACGATACTCAAATGGTGCATGGATAAATATGCTCAGGCATCTATTGTCGAGGATGTGATTGGCGCATCGGCCAACGATCACACAATCTTCTTTCTCAGCAGCATCCAGAATAATCTTTCGCTGAAGATCAAAGAGCACATCATTCATGGGAACAAAGTGAAAATCGCTGTCCATCTGAAGTTCATGGTCAATGGGAAAACGCCACTGGCTGCCACGTTTCTCATCAACCTTGGCAAGCAGATCAAAAGGAATATTCTCTTTCTGAGCTGCAATATCGATCAGCTCTTTGTCATAAAAAGCAAATCCAAGCTCTTCTGCCAGAGCTTTACCGATCAGGCGGCCATTACTGCCGAGCATCCTGTTTATTGTAATCACGCGTTTACTCATAATCAAACCCTCCTTTATGACATCTCTGTTATTGAACGATATAGATTCAGGCGGATATTCGCAAATTGTACCTGTTATCTGCAATTAACAGTGATAAGTCTTTTATTTGTGAACATTATAACATTGATACTCGAAAAAATCCAGTAAAATATATAAAAAACCAAATGTATTACGAAAATATTTGGGTACAGTGCACAAAAACGATTCGCAATGAAACAAATGATACAGTTAATCCGATAATATTTTGAAAAGTGTTTTTTTGGATAGTTTTATCAATAGACACTTTTGGCTGTCATATGCTAGAATTAGAGTAATATTTACAGCAAGCAGCAAAGCGGATGATATTGTCCGCCTGACCAGGATTACTGTCGAGTCAGAAGACGCCGGTAAAGTGAAAAATTTATTTATAAAATAGAGGATATTTATAGATTTTTTCTTTAAGTTATGGTATTATATTAAATTGGCTGTCTGACGACAGATCCGAGTCAAAATATTACAAGAGATATGAAAAGTATGTAAGAAAGGGATACGATACATAATGCTGAAAATCAAAAGCTATGTAAAGGTAAACAGTCTGGCGGAAGCTTATGAACTGAACCAGAAGAAAACAGCCCGTATTCTTGGGGGAATGGTCTGGATGAAAATGGGCAACAGAGCAATATCCACAGCGATTGATCTTTCCGGTTTGGGGCTGGATGCGATTTCGGAGAATGATGACGAATTTGTCATCGGATGTATGACTCCGCTTCATGACCTGGAGACAAATGAAGCTCTGAATACCTACACACATGGAGCTATGAAAGAAAGCCTTTGCCACATTGTAGGCGTACAGTTCAGAAACTGTGCCACTGTGGGAGGAAGCATTTATGGAAGATATGGTTTCTCAGATGTTCTGACCATGTTCCTGGGAATGGATACATGGGTAGAATTATATGATGCAGGCCGTATTCCACTGACTGAATTTGTAAATATGAAGAAGGACAATGACATCCTTGTAAATATCATCGTGCGAAAAGAGCCACTTCTTACCTGTTACTTAAGTCAGAGAAACATAAAAACAGATTTCCCGGTGCTGACCTGTGCAGCTTCTGTGATCGGAAATGAGGCAAGGACTGTGATAGGTGCCAGACCGGCACGTGCCATGATCGTGGAAGATAAGAAGCAGATCCTGAAGAATTTCCGGAACATGACAAAAAAGCAGAAGGAAGAGGCGATCGAAGCCTTTGCAGAATATGCGGCAGAGAACGTTCCTACTGCAGGCAATATGCGAGGATCAAAGGAATACAGAACCCTTCTTGTAAAAATACTGACAAGAAGAGCCTGGGAAGCAGTAGGAGGGATGAAAAATGAATATTAATTTCTGGCTTAACGGAGTGAACCGCCACGCAGAGATCTCCCCGGATACATTGCTGATCGATTTCTTAAGAAAACAGGGCTGTTTCAGCGTGAAAAGAGGCTGCGAAACTGCGAACTGTGGTCTTTGCACAGTTCTTATGGACGGTCGTCCGGTGCTTTCCTGCAGTACACTTGCAGCCCGCATTGAGGGAAAGAAAATTGTTACATTGGAAGGAATGCAGAGAGAGGCGCAGGAGTTTGGAAGCTTTCTGGCGAATGAAGGTGCGGAACAGTGCGGTTTCTGCAATCCGGGATTTATCATGAATGTATTTGCGATGCTCAACGAGATCAAAGATCCCACAGAGGAGCAGATCAAAGAATATCTTGCGGGAAATCTGTGCAGATGTTCCGGTTTTGTTTCCCAGACAAGGAGTATCCTGAAGTTCCTGAAATATAAGAAAGCACAGGAGGAAGCATAAAGATGAAATATGTAAATCAACCTGTACGTAAAACAGATGCAATGTCACTGGTAACCGGAAAGCCTGTCTATACAGATGATCTGGCACCAAGGGACTGCCTGATCGTGAAGATACTGAGAAGTCCCCACGCCAACGCCTGGGTGGAAGATATTAAAACAGGTACTGCCGAGAAGGTGGCCGGAATTGCATGTATCCTTACTTATAAAAATGTGCCTCAGAAACGTTTTACCCTTGCCGGCCAGACTGCACCGGAGATGAGTCCGGATGACAGACTGATTCTTGACCGTCATGTACGTTTTGTGGGAGATGCAGTTGCCATTGTTGCGGGTGAGACAGAAGAGGCGGTAGATAAAGCATTGAAGAGAATCCGCGTAGATTACCGCGTGGAGACACCGGTTCTGGATATCCACAAGGCAAAAGATAATCCGATCCTGGTCCATCCGGAGGATGACTGGAAGCTGAAAATTCCTCTTGGCGGAGACAACAAAAGAAACTTATGTGCATCCGCAGTGGAAGAACATGGAAATGTAGATGAAGTTCTGGCAAAGTGTAAATATACTGTAGAGCGCACTTATCATACAAGAGCAAACCAGCAGACTATGATGGAGACTTTCCGCACAGCCTGCTATATGGATCATTTCGGCAGACTGATCGTTCTGTCCTCAACACAGATCCCATTCCATGTGCGAAGGATCGTTGGAAGGGCACTGGACATTCCTGCTTCCAAAGTACGTGTGATCAAGCCAAGGATCGGTGGCGGCTTTGGTGCAAAGCAGACCTCTGTCAGTGAGATCTATCCGGCGATCGTGACCTGGAAAACAGGCCGCCCGTCCAAGATGATCTTCTCCAGATATGAGTCCATGATCTGCTCTTCACCGCGCCATGAGATGGAGATCACAGTACGCGCAGGTGCAGATGAAAATGGTATCATCAAGGCAATTGATCTTTATACTTTGTCCAACACTGGGGCATACGGAGAACACAGTTCTACAACAGTAGGACTCAGCGGTCATAAATCAATCGCTCTTTACAGACATACAGAGGCCCACAGGTTTGCTTTTGATGTTGTCTATACAAATGTGCAGGCTGCAGGTGCCTATCGTGGTTATGGTGCAACCCAGGGTATTTTTGCAGTGGAATCTGCAGTAAATGAGCTGGCACATAAGATGGGAATGGATCCTGTTAAGGTAAAAGAAATGAATATGCCTGTAGAGGGCGGTCCTCTTCCGGGATATCCGGATGTTCCTTATGCACAGAGCTGTTCCATGGACCGCTGTATGGCGCGCGCCAAAGAGATGATGGACTGGGATTCCAAATATCCATGCAGGGATATGGGAAATGGCAAGGTCCGCGGAGTCGGTGTTGCCATGGCTATGCAGGGATCCTCTATTGCAGGAGTTGACGTAGGCGGCGCAGATATTAAGCTGAATGAAGATGGTTCTTATACACTGGCACTTGGATGTACGGATATGGGAACAGGCTGTGATACCGTTATGGCGCAGATTGCGGCTGACTGTCTGAATACGCCTATGGATAACATAGTAGTATTCAGTGTGGATACGGATATTTCTCCTTATGATTCCGGTTCCTATGCTTCCGCCACAACCTATACCACCGGTGTAGCGGTTATGAAGGCCTGTGAGGAGCTGAAGAAAAAAATCTGTAAGCTTGGCGCAGAGATGATGGAAGTAGATGAGAGAAAAGTTGATTTTGACGGTTCCTGTGTATTCTATGATGAGACACTTGAGATAAGCGATGGGGCAGACGGAAATGCAGCAGGTCATATGACAGATGCAGAAGAGGGCTATAGTGTTGATATGGATGCTATCAGTTCTGAAAATGCCCAGAAGAAAGTTTCATTGGAAGATATTGCATTAAAGAGCACTTTCTTTAACAATATTGAGCTTCAGGTTGTGAAACAGCATTCTTCACCGATCTCGCCGCCGCCGTTTATGGTAGGTATGGCAGAAGTAGAGGTGGATACAGAGACAGGCAGTGTGGATGTTCTGGATTATGTGGCGGTTGTTGACTGCGGTACACCGATCAATCCGAATCTTGCACGTGTACAGACGGAGGGCGGTATTGCACAGGGAATTGGCATGGCTCTCTGGGAAGATGTACAATATACAGATAAAGGTAAGATCCGCAACAACTCTTTTATGCAGTATAAGATCCCAACCAGACAGGATATCGGAAATATCCGCGTGGATTTCGAGTGCAGTTACGAAAAGAGCGGTCCTTTTGGTGCCAAATCCATTGGTGAGCTTGTAATTGATACTCCATGTCCGGCACTGGCTGAGGCAATTTATAATGCAACAGGTGTGCGTCTGACAGAGCTTCCGATGACTCCTGAGAAGATTGCCATGGAGATTTTGAAAAATCGCGAATCCATCCGGTCAGGGACAAAGGTGGAAGAATGAGAGAATTATGCCTTGCCTGTGCAGGTTTTGCCCTGGAGTTTATAGTTTTTTATGCAGCAGGCATTGTTCTGGTCCGGATATTGAAAGTAAAAGGGGATTGTTCCCTGACTTTCATACTGGGATATCTGGTTTACTTTGCAGTGTTTGAACTGGTGATCGTACCGATGACACTGAAATGGGTATCCCTGACAGCTGCGGCTTATATATGGGCAGGAATCATGGCTTTGGTTATCTGCGCAGCTGTGATCTGCACAATAAAAAAACAACGGAGAATACGTGCCAGACAAACGGAAACATGCAGTGGAATTTTTGGAAGCATTTCTGAAATATGGAAAAATCACTCTGTGATGATTATCCTTGCAGGTGCCGTAGTATTGCTGCAGTGTCTGATTGTGATCTTTTACGAGGATACAACAGTAGATGCGGCGTATTATGTAGGTACAGTGAGTACTTCTGTATACACAGATACTCTTGGCAGATATAATCCCTTTAACGGAGCGATCCAGAAGGCATTTCAGGCCAGATATGTTTTTTCCGCATATCCGATGCATAATGCAGTGTGGTGCAGACTTCTGGGAATCCATCCCATTGTGCAGGCAAAGCAGGTAATGTCATGTATGAATGTAGTGACTGCCAATCTGATCATTTATCAGATCGGTAAGAGACTGTTTGACGGAAACAGGAAGAAAGCAGATCTGATGCTTGTCTTTGTCTGTGTTTTACAGCTGTTTTGCGGTACGATTTATTCCTCCGGAACTTTTTTCTTTACCAGAAGCTACGAGGGAAAAGCCATCCTTGCCAATATTGCCATCCCTGCAGTTCTTATGTGTGCCGTCTGGTATCTGCAGGAGAAAAACAGCAGGAATGTCTGGATCATATTGTTTGTCACAGCGGTCAGTGCGCTGACATTTTCCGGTTCTGCTATCATCTTTCCGATCGTGATCGCAGCGGGAATGGCTCCGGCGGCAGTTATGAATAAGAGATTTTCGGGGCTGGTATATTGTGCAGTGTGTATGCTTCCGTCGGCATTATATGCAGCTGTATTTTTTGCATGCAGAATCGGTCTGCTGACGCTGGCTGCATCATAATACAGAAAGGAGAAAAAAATGGCAGGTGTAACAATTCAGGAACTGGGACTGCGCTTTGTTGATGCATGTATGAGGCTGTACTGGGGTTCCTGCTGGTATCCTCTTCTGTTTGCTGTAGGACTGATCTGCACACTGATCCTGGGGAGAAAAAGAAAGTCCGGGATATTTGTCGGCTATACAGTATTTCTGCTGCTGACAGTATATAATCCGCTGGTTGTAAAATATCTTATCGCAAAGGTGAAGTTTGAGAATGAATATTACCGGTTTATCTGGATTCTTCCTGTGATCCCGGCGGTTGCCTACTATGGAGTCAGACTTGTGACCGCTTTTAGAAAGACCTGGATAAAAGTTCTTATGGCTGCAGCTGTGCTGACAGGTTTTGTGATCTTGGGAAATCCGCTGGACGGGGTAGTGACCAATTTTGCAATGGCAGAGAATATTTATAAGGTGCCCAATGATCTGCGTGCAGTCTGCGACGTGATCCACCAGAACCAGGGGAATGATTTTCCAAGGGTTGTTTTTGACGGCAGTCTTAACAGCATTGTGCGACAGTATGATGCGGGGATCGCCACTGTAATAAGCAGAAATGCAAGTATCTACAGATCAGGCAGTACAGTGGCGGGAAACTATGATGAGAACAGCAGTTTCTATAAAAGACAGAAAGCATTGCTGGATGTGATCGATTATCATATCTATGAAGATAAAGAAGGGTTTCAGGCTGCGTTGAAGAAATCAAAAACAGATTTCGTAGTAGCACAGATCGGGTTGGTTGACCATGATTTTCTGACAGAGTGTGGTTGTGAACTGATCGCACAGACGGAATCCTGCTACATTTACAGATTTGATTATAGCAATCCTCGTAAATAATGCATATTGATCCGGCTCATCAGAGCGTGAAATTCTGCCAAGCTGTTTCAAATGCATTAATTAAGAGGCGTGCTATGATCGAAATATCATATATCTTACAAGAGAAGGAGAAAAGAAATGAAAAGTAACATAAAAAGACTTTCGCTCTGCCTTTCAGCACTGATGCTGCTGATACTGGCAAGTCCGCTGACTGTACTTGCAGCAGAGAAAGAGGTGGCTGCATCTGCGAAATTTTACGGCACATTCTGGTCGTTGGTTCCGCCGCTTGTTGCCATTGCACTGGCACTGATCACCAAAGAAGTATACAGTTCACTGTTTGTAGGAATACTGGTTGGTGCACTGTTCTACTCTAATTTTAATTTCGAAGGAACAATCCTTCATATTTTTGAAGGCGGAATGATCAGCGTTCTGACAGATTCTTATAATATGGGTATCCTGATCTTCCTTGTTATTCTGGGAACCATGGTATGCCTGATGAACAGGGCAGGCGGTTCCGCAGCATTCGGACGCTGGGCCGGTAAGAGGATTAAAAGCAGAGTTGGTGCGGAACTCTCAACCATCATTCTTGGTGTACTGATCTTTATTGACGATTATTTTAACTGTCTGACAGTAGGAAGCGTTATGCGTCCTGTGACAGATAAGCACAATGTGTCCCGCGCAAAGCTGGCGTACCTGATCGATGCCACAGCAGCGCCGGTATGTATCATTGCACCGATTTCTTCATGGGCTGCGGCAGTCAGCGGATTTGTAGAAGGAGAGGATGGAATTACCCTGTTTGTACATGCAATTCCCTATAACTTCTACGCACTGCTTACGATCTTCATGATGGTGGCAATGGTTCTTATGAAAGTAGAATTCGGAACAATGGGTGTTCATGAGACAAATGCTTTAAAAGGTGATATCTACACAACACCTGCACGTCCTTATGCAAATGCGGCAGAAGATGAGAAAAGTAATCCGCGTGGCAAGGTGATCGATCTTCTGATTCCGATTGTAAGCCTTGTAATATGCTGCGTAATCGGTATGATCTATACAGGTGGTTTCTTTAGCGGAACTGATTTTGTAACTGCATTTTCACAGAGTGATGCATCTGTGGGACTGGTGCTTGGAAGCTTCTTCGGACTGGTTATCACGATTGTTTTATATCTGATACGTCGTGTTATGAATTTCAGAGACTGTATGGCGTGTATTCCGGACGGATTCAAGGCAATGGTACCTGCGATCCTGATCCTTACTTTTGCCTGGACATTGAAGGCCATGACAGACAGCCTTGGTGCATCTGTATTTGTATCTGCAATTGTTAAAAGCTCTGCAGGCGGGCTGATGAATTTCCTTCCTGCAATTATCTTTGTGATCGGGGCTGTTATCGCATTTGCGACAGGTACTTCATGGGGAACCTTTGGTATCCTGATCCCGATTGTTGTTAATGTATTCTCAGGAACAAATCATGAACTGATGATCATCTCTATTTCTGCATGTATGGCAGGTGCTGTATGTGGAGATCACTGTTCACCGATTTCCGATACAACCATCATGGCATCAGCAGGTGCACAGTGTGAACATGTAAATCATGTCAGCACACAGCTTCCCTATGCAATGGTTGCAGCAGCAGTATCTTTCCTGACTTATATTATCGCAGGATTTGTACAGACAGCATGGATCGCACTTCCGGCAGGAATCATTCTTATGGCGATCACCCTGGTGATCATCCGATTAAAATTCGACGATCTGAAAATGTAAATAAAACCGGGCAGTCAGCACAATGCATGACTGCCCATAATTTTTGACTTGTAACAAAATAATGCATCTTTTGTAACAAAATAAAAAACTTTACTTTTTTCGGTAATTATGATAATATAGACCTTGTATTAAATAAATTATATAAATCCTTTGAAAATCAGATTTTCAAGATACGCGCCTGTAGCTCAGTGGATAGAGCAGTGGTTTCCGGTACCATGTGCGGGGGTTCGATTCCCTTCAGGCGTGCTGCCTGGGACGTATGTACAGTTCCGGTGCGTTGTATCACAGGAGTTATCAGAATCGGGAACTGTCAGAAATCGTATGCGGCAGTGAACGGAGCAAACGGTAACTCATAAGGAGGACAAGAACTTGGATGATTTTAGAGAATGGTTATCAGATAATCTCCGGTATTTTATGTTGGGTGGAGCTATTCTGATAATTGTGGTTGTCCTGTTTTGCGGCATTCGAGCCTGTTCCGGAAGTAATAAGGGGAATTCCGGAGATGAACAGAAAACCACATCCGAAGACCAGGGAAATGTTCCTTCTTCTCCGATAAGTGAAGGGGAGTCTGACGAGAAGAAAGAAGACGCCAATCCCATGGAAACAGCAGATGCAGACGTTACTGCATTGATCACGAGCTATTATCAGGCTCTGGGGGAAAAAGATATTGCAACGCTGAAGACTCTGGAAGATGATTTTACACCGTCTGATGAGTCAAAAGTCACAAATTTGAAAGATTATATCGAAGGGTATGAAGTAGGCGATGTATACACGAAGAAAGGTATGACAGATGATTCTTACGTGGTTTACGCCTGTTTCTCGTATATCTGTCAGGGCGTTGAGACCAAGGCCCCTGCACTGACTCAGTTCTATGTATATAAGAACAGCGAAGGGAACTGGGTGATCAATAACGGAGCTTTACAGGATTCTGAGATTTCCGCATATATGGAAAAACAGTTATCAGACAGTGATGTTTCAGCTCTTATAAAGAAGGTGCAGAATGAACTGGATCAGGCACAGCAATCTGATCCGTCTCTTGAAGAATTCCTGAATGGTCTTGGGGAGGAAGCAGGTGTGTCAACAGAGGCAGAAGATGGCACGATGCTTACTGCTTCGGAGGAATGTAATGTACGCGCAGAAGCCAGCACAGATGCTGATATCCTTGGCGTGATCTCAGCAGGTGATCAGGTTCAGAAGACAGGTACTGATGGTGAATGGGTTCAGATCGACTACGACGGTCAGACCGGATACATCAGAGGAGATTTACTTGAATAAAATTGAATATGGAACGTAAAAAATACAGGCGGTTATCCTTGTGGTAACTGCCTGTATTTTTACGTTCTGTTTTTTTGACATTGTTTTTGTCAGCTTCTGCTGGAGATTTTGCTGTTCTTATTACTTTTCGCAACTTCCGCAAGGGACTTACTTGATTTGATTAAATTCACCGTATGTAACTCCTGCCGATAATTCTGTCTGATGCAGGGAAGCCAGTTCGTGCACTGTTACAAGCTGATAGCCTTCTTCGATAAGCTGCGGGATTAGGATCTCGGCTGCATCTACAGAGGTGCTGAAAATGTCATGCATCAGAATAATGGAACCATCTTTTACGTTATTCATGACTTCCTCAACCGTAGATTCCACATCCTGCGTTTTCCAGTCCAGGGTGTCAATGGACCACAGAATCATCGGGGTTCCCACAGTTGATTTTACTGTATCATTAACAGATCCATATGGCGGACGGACCACCGAAGCTCCCTCACCTGTAAGATTTACAAGCTGTTCATCCACTCTTGCAATTTCTGAACTGATCTCATCCGAAGAAAGAGTCGCCAGATCCTTATGGTCATAAGTGTGGTTTCCAAGTTCACAGCCCAGTTTCTTCATGCGTTTTACTTCGTCCGGAAAACTGGCAATCTCAGTACCCACCATAAAGAAAGTTGCCTTTGCATTATTTTCTTCCAGACAGTCCAGAAGACGGTCTGTAAAAGAACTGGGACCATCATCAAAAGTAAGGGCGACCGACTTCTTTGCCGTAGATGTACCGGACTTGTCAGAGGTAGCTGACTTATCTGAAGATTTCTTCTTCGAGGATTTTTTCTTTGGTGTATAATCTTTCAGAGAACCATCTGTATCCAGTTCATAAGTTTTCTTATCTATTATCACAGTCCCTGTCTGCAGAATGCCATCCATATCAAAATAATACCGCTTCTTTCCGATATCTGTCCAGCCTGTCTGCATAATACCGGTCTCATCCATATAGTACTGTTTCCCATCTGTATCTGTGAACCATCCAGTGTATGGTTTATCATCCACCAGAAACATCCAGTTACTTCCGCTGGAAGCCCAGCTGCCCTCTGATGCCTCAGGCGAGATATCAGTGCTTAATGCAGGACCGCCCGGAGAAGTTTCAGATGAATCTGAAGAAGTGCGTCCAAACAGTTTCCCGGAAGAAGAATCCGTAAAATTATCATTGCTATCAGTCAATGTTTCCTCAGAAGTAAACTCCGCAGAATCCTGATCTTCTGACACGAAAGCTCCGGCATCGCTGATGGCATCTGCCTGTGAAGTCACAGCGGAAGAACGGGTGAAAATTCCTCCAAGTATCAGACACAGAATAACAGAAAGTGCGATCAGCCACCGGTTTGTACGTGGTAAATGATCGGACATGAAAGCCTCCTTTTTGATAAAATCAGTGACAAAAAAGATATCCTGTCATTCGATATCATACAATAAAATCTGACAAAATACAAGGCGATTCCCCATTCCTGCCCTTTTGAAAAAAATTCCATCAAAATTTCACCGTTGATAAGATGTACAAAAAATTATATAATAGAACAATGGACGAAAAAATCAGAATAAACAAATATTTAAGCGAGGCAGGCATATGCTCCAGACGGGAAGCCGACCGGATGATCGAAGAGGGAAGGATTACGGTAAACGGAAAAAAAGCAGAAAGCGGTCAGAAAGTCAGCCTGGAAGATGAGGTCTGTGCAGACAATATACCTGTCCATAAAAATGAAAAAAAAGTACTGCTTCTTTTTAACAAACCCAGAGGGATCGTGTGCAGTACAAAGCAGCAGTTTGATGAGATGACGGTAACAGATTATCTGGATTATCCTCTGCGTGTTTATCCTGTGGGCAGACTGGATAAAGAATCACAGGGCCTTCTCCTTCTGACAAATGAAGGAGATCTGGTCAATAAGATCATGCGCGCCGGAAACTATCATGAGAAAGAATATTTTGTGACAGTGAATAAGCCGGTGGACAGGGAATTTGTCCGAAGGATGAGCAAGGGAGTCCCTGTTCTTGATACGGTGACCAGACCATGCAGAGTGGTGCAGACAGGAGAATGCAGCTTTCGGATCATTCTGACACAGGGACTGAACCGGCAGATCCGCAGAATGTGCCGGTATCTGGGATATGAGGTACAGAAGCTGAAAAGGATCAGGATCATGAATCTGACTCTGGACGGGATCAGAGAAGGCGAATACAGAGAGATCACAGCACAGGAATGGGAAGAACTGAACCATTTACTGGAATCTTCCACAAGTGAAACAGTGATCAGAACAGGAGAACAGAATGGAAACAGCAGCGATCATGCGAATGAAAGAGCTGGTGCAAAAGCTGGACAGGGCAGCAAAGGCGTATTACCAGCAGGATACAGAGATCATAAGCAACAGAGAGTACGATCAGATGTACGACGAGCTTCAGGCTCTGGAGAAAGAGACAGGCACTGTTCTGGCAAACAGCCCAACCGTAAGCGTAGGGTACGAGGCAGTTGACCAGCTTCCAAAAGAAGAACACGAATCCCCCATGCTGTCTCTGGACAAGACTAAGGACAGAGAAGTTCTGAGGGAATTTATCGGGGAACACAAAACGCTTCTGTCATGGAAGCTGGACGGACTGACGATCGTTCTTACCTACGAGAATGGAGGACTTGCCAAAGCAGTTACACGTGGAAACGGTGTGACAGGAGAGGTTGTCACCAATAATGCCAGAGTATTTAAGAACGTTCCTCTTAAAATCCCGTATCAGGGAAGACTGGTGTTGCGTGGGGAAGCGATCATTACCTATTCGGACTTTGAACGGATCAATGAATCCATAGAAGACGTTGATGCGAAATACAAGAATCCGAGAAACTTATGCAGCGGTTCTGTCCGCCAGTTAAACAATGAGATCACAGCCCGCAGGAATGTGCGTTTCTACGCATTTACGCTGGTAAGCGCCGACGGGGTTGATTTCCATAATTCAAGAGCCCGGCAGTTTGAATGGCTGAAAGAACAGGGATTTGATGTAGTGGAATACAGGACAGTCACAGCTTCAACGCTGGATGAAGCCATGGAATATTTTTCAACTGCGATCACTGAGAATGATTTTCCGTCGGACGGACTGGTTGCTCTTTATGATGATATTGCATACGGAGATTCCCTTGGAAGAACAGCGAAATTTCCCAGAAATGCTTTTGCATTCAAATGGGCAGATGAGATCAGAGAAACCCATCTTCTGGAGATCGAATGGAGCCCGTCAAGAACAGGGCTGATCAATCCGGTGGCTGTTTTTGAACCGGTTGAGCTGGAGGGAACCACTGTGAGCCGCGCCAGCGTACACAATGTAAGCATTCTAAAAGAATTGCAACTTGGTATTGGGGATACGATCACTGTATATAAAGCAAATATGATCATTCCGCAGATTGCAGAAAACCTCACACGCAGCAGTAAACTGGAAATTCCGGATACTTGCCCTGCATGTGGCCATGGAACACAGATACAGAAGGTAAATGATGTGGAGGCACTTTACTGTACAAATCCTGACTGTGCCGCAAAGAAGATCAAATCCTTTGCACTTTTTGCAAGCAGGGATGCCATGAACATTGACGGACTGTCAGAAGCAACACTGGAGAAATTCATTGCAAGAGGCTTTATTCATGATTTCGGAGATATTTTTGAGATTGGAAAGCATCGTGATGAGATCGTGGAGATGGACGGATTCGGGGAGAAATCCTTTGAGAACCTGATGACCAGCCTTGATAAAGCTAAGGAGACTACTCTTGCGAAGGTGATCTACAGCCTTGGAATCGCCAATATCGGCCTTGCCAATGCAAAAGTGATCTGCAGGCATTTTGATGATGATCTGGAGAAGATCCGCCATGCAGATAAAGAGGAGATCAGCTCTATTGATACCATCGGACCGGTAATTGCCGGAAGTCTGACTGATTATTTTTCAAACGAGGATAATAACAGAAAACTGGATCATCTGATGAGCCATCTGACTGTTAAGAAAGAAGAAAAGACAGGTGAGCAGATTTTCCGGAACATGAATTTCGTTATCACAGGAAGTGTGGAGCACTTTGCAAACAGAGCACAGGCAAAGGAATTTATTGAGTCTCTGGGAGGCAAGGTAACCGGATCAGTAACATCGAAGACGAACTACCTGATCAATAATGACACAACTTCCAATTCTTCAAAGAATAAAAAAGCCAAAGAACTGGGAATTCCGATCCTTTCGGAAGAAGATTTCCTGAAGATGGCACAACAATAAAATAATAAGAACAGGAGATAAGATAATGCCAATTAAAATACAGAGCGATCTGCCAGTAAAAGAGATTCTGGAAAAAGAAAATATTTTCGTGATGGATGAGTCACGTGCATCCCATCAGGATATCCGCCCCATTCAGATCCTCATTTTGAACCTGATGCCTCTGAAAGAGGAGACAGAGCTTCAGCTTCTGCGTTCCCTTTCCAACACGCCGCTGCAGGTAGATGTCACCTTTATGGCAGTACAGAGCCATGAAGCGAAGAATACATCTGTGAGTCATCTGAATAAATTTTATCAGACATTTCCGGAACTGAAAAATAACAAATATGATGGAATGATCATCACAGGTGCTCCTGTAGAGCAGATGGAATTCGAAGAGGTAGACTACTGGAAGGAACTGGTAAAGATCATGGACTGGACAAACACCCATGTTACCTCCACCATTTATCTGTGCTGGGCTGCACAGGCAGGACTCTACCACCATTATGGACTGAAAAAGCGCAAACTTGATAAGAAGATGTTCGGTCTTTTCTGGCATAAAGTGATGAACCGTAAGATTCCGCTGGTACGCGGATTTGACGATATGTTCCTTGCACCTCATTCCAGACATACGGAAGTTCCCATCGAGGATATCCATAACTGTAAAGAGCTGACAGTGCTTGCTGAATCCGATGAAGCAGGGCTTTTCCTTGCAATGGCAGACGGTGGCCGCAAGATCTTTGTAATGGGACATCCGGAATATGATCGTGTGACTCTTGACGGTGAGTACAAACGTGATGTCAGCAAAAACCTGCCCATCGAAATCCCGGAGAATTATTACAAAGACAACAACCCGGAAAACAGACCGCTCCTTATGTGGAGAGCACATGCGAACAACCTGTATACAAACTGGCTGAATTACTATGTCTACCAGTCAACTCCGTTCGACCTGTATGGAACACCGGATTTTGAGCATATTTAGGGGATTTGCAGGAAATACTGATTTCACGTATCTTACCGTATTTTTACATAATTTCACGCGAAAATGGAGTAAAAATGGGGTATAACATATATCTAACAATGTATAATAGGGAATTTCACACAGTAAATGCCTGATATTGCCAATTGAATATTTTAAACATCTGAATAAGTCCATGTACTTGTATAACTACAGGTATGTGGGCTTATTTTAGTGCTTAAAAATAATAGGTAAAGTTTGCAGATGAGTATGAGAAACGGTTTATCAGATTAGAAATAAGCAACAGAAAAAACATACTCGAAGAAATGGTGATTTAATAGAACAAAAACAAGGAGGAAATGACAATGAACAAAACAATATATGAAGCAGAGTTTACCAAAATGGTACATGATAAAATGAGAGAAGCTAATAGATTCAAAGAATATGAGAGAATATCCCAAAATAGGATAGGTGGAGATTACTGGAATACTTACTGGACAATCCGTTATATGCTTCGCACTATGACAGATATTTTAGAAAATGGAGATAAACTGGTATTATTAGGATACTTCACTTATAAATACACCAGTTTACAACTTTATAAATGATAGACTTGTTGATGAATCAGCTGTTTTAAGGCCTTTGTCATGGCATTTGATTTTATATGTGTTTCGATATTTTTCACGAAAGTGGCAAAAAATATCTGACTGCGAATGCCCTGACTTAATTCAAAACGAAACTCCTGTACGCTTTTTGTACGGTACTCAGAAAAATGTTCGTTCTGATAGGGCAGAATCTTCATGGCACAGTAACTGATGTTAATCAGATTGACCAGCATTTCAATCCCTTTGCAGCTTCGCACCATATAGTTACAAAAAGACCAGAACGTTTTCTGTTCATAGTAGCTTGTTTCAATATTCCAGCGTAACGAATATAGCAACAGTGGAATGTATTTCATACGGTCACTTCCGGTCTGGTTCAATGGTGCTTTTTCCTGCCATGCACAGAAAATCTGCAGATCTTCCGGGAAAATGGTACTGAAAAACAGTCGTTTTGTACCATGTTCTTTTTCCGTGGCAGTGACATAGGCAAGGACTTCCCTATTGCCAAAGATCTTAGCGAGAACCCGGCGGACACCGGTATAATAATCACCAATCTTTTCATTGGAAAACGTAAAATCTGTTTCAACAGAAAGATGTTTTCCATGTTTGGCAGGACGTCCCCGACGACCGGTCTGTGCAGGTGCAAGATCATACATGACAGAATCAATCCTTGCATTGCCAATCAGATCCAGATTCGGATATTCATCAACGATGGATACCAGATTCTGTTTTGTGTACCAGCTGTCACAAAGGATGATGACATGATCTTTGCTGTGAAATTCAGGCATAACCTGCCGGATCATGGAGGCTGCCAGTTCCAGTTTAGATTCTTTTTTCTGCCACATACGATAGCCAAGAGGAACGGAAAGATAAGATACTTTATCCCTATTCCAGACAGGTACGCAGAGCATGACACTCACAAAGCAGTGTCCATTCAGATAGTTGGAACCGTTGTGTGCAGCATGGTCAAACAGTTTTGAAACATTTTCAAATTTTGTGCCAAATTTAGATACCATCGTATCATCCACGCACAGAAATACAGGCTGCGTCTGCAATGAATCCGGTATCAGCTTCAAAGTAATCCTGACAGTGGTATTCATAAATCTGGAATAATCAACCTTTGCATAGGAACATACATAATAAAATACATTCAGTGATTTCTCCGTTATTCCGGATAAAAAATGCTGATACAGAAACCGGATGGAATGTGCAGATTCTAAGGTCAGTATGGATAATATCAGCAGAAATAAGGTATCTGCTGTCGGAACAGAAAAAGTTTCAAAATAAATCAAAAAATATTGATGAAGTCTACCAATCA
>ERZ1106976.738-NODE-738-length-35996-cov-9.995799_pt1 | contig 35996 bp, 33 predicted proteins | sample MGYA00403687_ERZ1106976 | MGnify/ENA primary metagenome ERZ1106976 (study PRJEB35170, sample SAMEA104062446) | human gut metagenome | biome: human gut; feature: human-associated habitat; material: faeces | place: Denmark | collected 2013-02-22 ... | reverse complement strand
TTATTGTAAAGGATATCCGCAATGGCCGTGTGGCAATTTTTGAAGCCAAGTATGCAAAAACTCTGGATGCTCTGCCGGATGCCTGTGATACTGCTATTCAGCAGATCAATGACCGGATGTATGCGGCAGACTTCCGGGATGACTATGATGACATCCTCTGTTATGGCATCGCATTCTTCAAAAAACGTTGCATGGTAAGAAAAAAATAATTATCTACTGGGAGAGTGTCTTCGGATGCTCTCCCTTTACTTTTGCAGGACAGTCCGCGTGGACTGTCCTGTTTTTATTTGGAGGCACACAATGAAAGAGCAAAAAATCAAAGTCCTTGCGCTCCTGCCAATGGAGCTGCCAAAGGAGATCGAGCTGGACAACACCCTTGAAGCCATGCAGAACTTTGTAGGCGGGCTGATCGAATGCATTACATTGAGTGACACCGGTTCAGAGGTCACACTGATCTGCAATGATGAAGGCAAGCTGCTTGGCCTGCCGCTCAATCGTCCGCTGTGGGATGGAGCCGATGTTCTTGCCGGGCCGGGATTTCTGGCCGGATGTGACAACGAAGGGAATCTGACTTCCCTGCCGCAGAGTGCAATGGATTTCTACAAAGAGAAATTCAGAGCTTTTATCATTGAAATCTAAGGAGGACAGATTATGACCTTTAATGCAATGACCGAACACTGCGAAGAGATCACGGTTTGCGGAAAGCCTGCGCAGTTCACCAGCATCCGCATCAGGAGAGATACCATCCCGGACGGCTTGTACGCTTACGATGTCCGGCACGATGATGAGTGCCGAGGCATCCCTTGTGAGATCGCACCCTATGTGATGGTCAACCATTGGGGAACTATCATCCTTGCGGAACCGCTGGAACTGCCGGATGATGGGCGGCGATATATTGACGAGGAAACCGACTGGGATTATTCTCCCTTGGAGGGCAAGGGCACCGCCAATCACAAACCGTGCACTACCATTTCTGATTTTATGACTGCCTATGCCCACTAAAACTGTATTAAAAATACCGTATATTCTGTTTTGTATTAAAACCAGCCATTTTCAGGCCATTTCAAGGTGCAAAACACAGTCTTAAAAATGTCGCTCGTTATCTTTGAGCCAGAAAGGAGACGCATGAACATCTATGGCTATTGCCGAATCTCTACGGCAAAGCAGAGCATTGACCGTCAGATCCGCAACATCAAGGCCGAATACCCGACTGCCCATATCGTGCAGGAAGCCTACACTGGCACATCCATCTTTCGCCCGGAGTGGCTGAAGCTCTATCGGATTCTGAAATCCGGGGATATGGTGGTATTCGATTCAGTGTCCCGGATGTCCAGAAATGCAGAAGAAGGTTTTGCTCTGTACGAAGACCTTTACCACAAGGGCATCCGGCTGGTGTTTTTGAAAGAGCACCACATCGACACCGAAACCTACAAAAAGGCTTTGTCCGGCAGCATTGCCATGACAGGGACAAATGTGGACTTCATCTTGAAGGGCATCAACGAGTATCTGATGGCCTTGGCAAAGGAGCAGATCAAACTGGCCTTTGAGCAGTCCGAAAAAGAAGTTGCCGATCTGCACCAGCGCACCCGTGAGGGCCTTTTGACCGCCCGGCTGAACGGCAAGCAGGTTGGTCGCAAAAAGGGTGTCGGCTTTGAAACAAAGAAAGCCAGAGAAACCAAACAGATCATCCGCACCCACTGCAAGACCTTTGGCGGTACACTTGATGATGCCGAGTGCATGAAGCTCACCGGTCTTGCCCGAAATACCTATTACAAGTACAAGCGTCAGATTCGTGCTGAACTGATAGCTGAACAGGATTTGCCGAAAGGAGCAAGTATCTTTTATGAACCGCCAAAATCATTCTGAGCCGGAGAACCGGCTCACCCCAGAGGAAAAGCAGAAGTTTTTGAAGCTTCTGGCCCGTCTGTCCCCTGAACAGCGTGAAGCACTGAAAGAAGTGCTCAAGTCCTTTACCTAAGCAAAACAGTGCGGAGTGGCATCATGTCACCCCGCACTGTTTATTTTTTTCATATTCCCTGTACTCATTTTGTCAACATTTTACTTCAGCATATATCTTATCTTGTCGTACGTCAAGTGTTTTTCCTTGAAATCTCACATAACAGCGTCGATATAAAAGAGCAAGAAGTGCAGAGGTATGATATTCCTCTGCATTTCTTGCTCTTGTCAATCAAGCATTATTCAGCCAGATATTTTTCTCGCCAGCTTCTTTCATACTCAATGGCATTTTCGCTTAAATCGGCATAGTCATAAAATGCCTTAAAATGACCATTTTTCTCTGCTACCATAGTCAGAACATTCCACCTGTTGGAACCGTCCAAAGCAACACGCACTTTCGATAAAACTTTATCGACCTGCAGAAAACTGCGAACTAATGCAGCTTTTGTAATTCCGGGAAGTTCGAAGCACGACACATTTTTTTCATTAGCCGTGCTCACATAATACTTCATCGTATAGCTTGTTCCAATGTAGGCCGCATAAAATGTCACCTTCTCCCACGTTTCTGGCAAAGCTCCTGTAATCTGATCAAATACATTCTGAAACAGCTCCTGATCCATTTTCTTTATTCCTCTCTTTCATTCGGAAATACTCGTACCGATTCTTCCCCGTCAATGGTATATGTAACCATAACGGCTACCGGTCTGTGCGAATCGCCCTCGTAAATAGGTTCAACTTTTACATAAACTTCTTTTCCTGCTGCAACTTCTTTTGCAAGTTCCGTTTCCAGTGCTTTATAGTCCTTTCGATTAATATCTGAGTCCTGTGGTATCATATTTTCCATTCCGTTTGAACCATTAAACTGGTCACCAATCAGATGTCCTCGATCATCCGTTTCCTTTTGGTCTCCTTTTCCAATATCTTCTATTGAATCTTTTATCGCTGGGCGCCCTTCATGGTCTTTTACTTGAAGTCGACCTTCTGCCGAAACAATTCGTCCTTCTTCATCAGTTTCGTAATGATAACCATTTATATCATACTCATTATTGGGCAGCAGATTGTCATCAATGCGGTACAGGTTCCCGTTCTCGTCATAGTAGAAGGTTGTACCGTCCTCTACTTCTTTCCGGGGGTAGCTTTTTTCCCCGGTGTCCTGCATTTGCTGCTTATTTTCGGAAGCATCCGACTTGCCAGTCGTCTGTTCCGGAGCATCCGCTACCCACATGGGTTCCATCGGCGGCAGTTCCTGATCTGCACGTTTCCAGTCTACTTCCGGACTTTTGTGTTCCGGATCCTCGTACTGCCCGGGGAGCTTCAAATCGCCGAAATTCCCATCGAGCACGATCCCGCCATTCTCAGAACCCGGAAGTTCCTTTGGGGGAAAGGTTCTACCTTGCTCTGGAAATTCCGGTTTGGGCACTCCCGGAAAATTGTTGCTTACAACTTCTCTCATCTTACAGCACCTTTTCCTTCCAATAATAGGCACATAGCTGCTCCAGAGACTTCCGCTCCGGGTGTTTTTCGCTTTCCGTCATGCAGACGTATGCTGTAATTTTCCGAATCTCAACTGCACTGAACTGCCGGAAAACCTCCGACAGATTTTCCTGTAAGATGTTTTTCAATTCCCTGAGTTCCTGACATGCTGCGGTTCCACGGAACACGTCCGGCAGAACATACTGGCTGGCAATAAAATCTGCCACTGCCCACTGGTACTGCTTATCCCGGCTGTCCTGATGCTCAAGTAGCATCCGCACCGTTTTGGCCGCTGCATTCGAGTTTTTCAGCCGGAGTGCCAGCTTTTCTTTCTGCGCGGCAGACAGTCTGTCTGCCAGCAAGAAATGCAGGGTCGCATTGTTCCGCTCGGTGCGGCTCTGGAAGCTTTCTTCGCATTCCTGCTTTCGTCTGCCATACAGCTGATACTTCGGCAGCTGGCACAGCACGGCTTCCTGCCAGTTGTTCTGGTAGACTGCCGCCATACCGGTGGGAATGCGCGAAAGCTCTTCCAGCTGAGCATCGTTCAGGCCCATTGCACCGCCGGTCACTTCGCGGTCTTTCTTCTCCGGCAGGCGTAGGACGATCTTGGTGTTGGTGTTGCGGATCACCGCCGTATCCAACAGATCCGGGGCCTGATCCACGATAATAAAGCCCTCACCATAGGTGCGTACTTCTGCAATGGCACTGGTCAGCATTTCTACCGATTTTCCTACCACATTGGCTGTTTCTGTACTCTGCTCGGTCGAAGTCTTTTTCAACAGATTGTGTGCTTCTTCCAGTACGGTAACATGCTTCAGCGGCTCATTCATGCCCTTGGCGTTGGCCATGCGGTATTCCTGCAATTTCAGAACCAGCAGGCCCATAATCAGAGATTTGGTTTCGGTCGATCCTACGCGGCTCAAATCCACAATGGCATCTTTGTCAAACAAATCTGCAAGATTCATCTCCCGACTGACAAAAATCAAGCCGTTGATGCCGTTCGTCAGAGATTTCAGTCTTGTGGAAAGCGAGCCGATGTAATCTCCCTTTGTGTCAGAGGAATACTCCGAGCTGTGGATCACATTCTGCAATTCCCGCAGCACATCCGCAAACGTGGGAAACAGCCCTGGGACACTCTCGTTTTCCGACTGTTCCAGATTCCAACCCGCCGCGACATAAGCCTGTTCCACTGCATCTTTCAGGACAGCCGGCATAGCGGCATACATCGGCCAGCAGACATTGAAGATTTCAACGATCCGGTCGATATGCTCTAGCACATGCACCTGCTCCGGGAAGGCAAATGGATTGATGCGCAGCAGACGGCCCAGTTTTGGATTCGTACCGTAGCAGGGTGTATAAGGGAACACATTTTTGTACTCGCCCTTTGCTGGTTCCACGACCAAGGACGATATTCCATGCTTGCGCAGCTCTGCGAGCAGATGATACGCCGCATTGGATTTGCCTGAACCTGTGGAACCGGTGACAAAGGTATGCATTGCCATACTTTCCACATCCAGTTCCACTTTCGCATCCGTGGATTCGCCCAGATGGTACAGGCTGCCCAGATTTACGACCCGAGGCATCTCATCCTCCGGCCCGGCCTGTACGGGCTGTACCGCCCGAGTTTGCCCCTGCAAAACGACTTCCTGCGCAAAGGAAGCATGTTCCACCACCGGAAGCCCCTGCACGGAATGGCGCGGCAGGCCCATGTGAAGCGCAAGCTCATTGGTGCTGACCAGCGCCGAGGGGTCTACTGCAACCTGCCGCGGTTCATTGTAGCTGAACCCCTGATACAGGAACTGCGGGTGCACAAAATTTTGCAGATAGGTTTCCAGCATCTTCACATCCGATCTGTCCATCCACAGGTTGACGGCACTGCATTCGATGCCGCTGTCCACGCCTGCGACCACAGCCTTGTAGGTATTGGCCGCGCTCTGTACCTCCGGCGTTTCGCCCATGAAGTAGGCCGCAAAGTTCCACATGCCGATGCTTTCGCATTCATCGATGCGTTCCAGCTGCTTTTCCAGCCGTTTCAGCACCGAGGCCAGCGTCATGTTCCGGGCATTCAGGGTGACTCCTCTGGAAGAGCCAAACGTATCGGTCAGCGTCCGGTTGTCCACAAGGTTGAAGGCTTCGCCCGTTGTGACCGACTGCGTTTCGGTCGTGCCGGTACTGCTGCCCCGGGAGATTCCTCTCGTTTCGCTTGTGCCGTGAGAATCGCTGAACCCGTGACTCAGCGTTTTTGACACGGAATCCGACACCGAATCCGTATGCGTTGTACCCTTTGCAACGGAATGACTGATACTGCCAAAAACGCCGGTACTGCTGCCTTTACTTCCTCCAATATTAAGTGGTCCCAACTTTATTCCACCATTTATACTATGGTTTATACTGTGGTTTACTCCAACCGTGCCGGTGTTGGTCACGATTCGGCTTGTCCCATCGGCAGTGCCTGTGGTATGGATCTTTCCTTCTGCGGTCGATTGTGTGGTCGTGTGGGTATCGCTTGTGCCTTTTGTCTCGCTCTCAGTCTCCGTTTTGCTTTCGGTTTTGCCTTTCGAGTCGGTATAAGCCGTATTGAACGTTTTTCCAGCACTGATACCAGCCGAAGTGCTTTGGCCGTCCGACACCGTAAAATTCATCTGCATATCAGCAAACGGCGTAAGCTCCGTGCAGATTTTCTCGTACTCCCGCCGACGCAACATCAATTGGTCGTGATCCACACTGTCCGCTAGGAAAATCGCTGTATAGGATGCGCCCTTCATAGCGTAGACAAATTTTTCCAGTCCCTGCACAAAGTCCTTGTTGGTGACAGAATCCTCGTTGCGCTTGTAATCGGCCACGCTGGTCACGCTGGAAATGCAATCCACCTTTGCCGCCTGCATGGCGTTGCGGCAGTCCTCGGAGAAGAACTTTTCAATTTTGCTGCCAGGGAAAAAGCCTTTCAGCGTTTTTTCCAGCATGTTCCGCATGGTTCCGGTGGAGCGTTCTGCATTGTTGGAACGGGCACCCAGATAAAAATTCGTCTTTGCGCCATCGCTTTGCAGCATTAGAACCAGCGTGCACGGGAACCCGGAAAGTGCATGGAACATCATGGACAGCTTATCGACCGAAAATTCATCTTCCTGATAGACCAGCTCCGTGATCCGAAAAAACTGCAATTCTTCCATTTGGTCAAGTCTGTATGCCCCGGGATCCATGATCGGGAGTTGTTCCAGCTTTGTGATGTAGCCCTTCATGACTTCGTCGTCAATGATGCTCAGGCAGTTGCCTAGATTTTCCTGCAATACTTGCAAATTCAACTCCTGTGGGTTCGGTTCAACGTAGGGCAATGTTTCGGTCATTTCATGTTGCACAAGGCTTTGAGTTTCCACTGTCAATTCACCTCGTTCTCATTACATTGGTTGTAATACGTCCACATCTCATCCTTTATTTGCCCATTATCTTCCAAATCGCGAAGCGTCCCATATGGATATATATCCATCGCCTTGCCGTCTATAAAACTCACTTTATCTAAAATAATTTGTCGAATAACCCCAGTTGATTTTCCGTTTTTTTTCTGCTGATCAATGAATACTCTTTTTATAACTCCTTTTTCTTCTAGTTTGCTATATAGCACATGTTCCCACGTGCATCCTCTCCACAAAATAGCGGAAGGCTTTTTTGTAATACAGCAATAATATCTACGCACACTTTGTCGGGAGTTCTTAAGCGCCTGCTCCTCCCATCTTACCGACCGTTTCGTTTCTGTTACATAAAACAGATTGCATGTTTTCTTTGGGCGGTCAGTCATATATCCCAGAAATTTCCACGCACCCCGTTTTGGCTCAGGTGAATTCATCAATTGGGATTGCCCTGCGTCATAAGAAACACCACTGCTATGATGATCAGCAATATTGCAATTCCCAGAACAATCCCCATTGATTTTTTTGTGCTTTGCTCCTCCTTCTGGGATTTTTTCTGCACAACGTCTTCCTTCTTCGGTCTGCGGGTCTCCTCCACTGGTTTTGGCTCGACCTGTGGCATACTGTAGGATTTCTCCGCCTGCGTATGAACGGGATACGGAGTCAGCTCCGGTTCGGTTTGCTGCACTGGTACTGGTACCGGTTCGGGCCGGATCGGCTGCACCGGTTCCTGTTTCGGCTGCGGCACCGGTTCCGGCGCTACGCTCTGGCGCTCCGCAATCAGGCGTGCTGCCTTTTCGCTACGAACCACCAGCACCACCCGTTTCATATGCTCCATACGCTTGTTGGAAAAGTTCTTCTTTTGATCCAATTTCAGCTGCACCCAATAATCTTCATCCCATGCCGCCTGATCTTCCAGCAATGGATGCAACTCCTCATACTCTTCCAGAAAGCCCCTGATTTTTTTGCAGACATCGTAATCTTCCTGATATTTTTCAAATGTCGGGTCTACTTCCAAGGCCTCTGCAAAGATGTAGTGCAGTCCCCGGATATCATTTTGCTCAATACACCGTTTTACTCCAATCAGCATCTTTTCTGCACCTCCGCTTCCTTAAAAGTCGATTGCTTCATTGACCTGCTTCTGGCATGCTTCGATCCAGTTCAGAACACTGCGGCTCTGTTCCAGCACGTTCTGACGGTTCTGCTCATCCGCGGCCACCTGTTCCAGTTCCGCATATTTTTCCTGGATCAATTTATCCAGTTCATCAAACATTGCGGTAAACTGTACCTTCATTTCCTCTGTCTGTTTGTCAGCGTATTCAACCGCTTCCCGGATGCCATCATCCAACGTTCTGTCCAGCTGACTGACCAGACCTGCCTGCAACTCGGCCACATCGACCTGATACTTCCGGACTGTTTCATGATGTTCTTTGTACTGATCCTGCATTACAGTCTTGTACTTGACCTTTGTTTCAAAGATATCCTCATCCTTGTAGTCATCTACCATTTCATAACTCTTTTGGAGCCATGTCCACGGCTTAAACCAGCGCTTATCCGTATTATACACTTTGTGTGAGCCTACTTTCACACGTCTCGTATCAACCTTGACCTTTTCTACACCATCTGCTACCTGCACAGCCTTCTGACCGGTCTTTTCATACCATGTCCGATTTTCTACGGTCTCCTTTCCGTACTCATCCACCGTATCCATCACAGTTCCATCCTGCGTTCTGTCTGCGGCCTTTTCTTTCATATTGCTCAGTGCGCCTCTGATCAGATCTGCTGTACTGAAATCCAGTTCCCGACCACCGGCATTTTCATCGATTTTCAGCAATTTTTCCTGATATTCTGCCAGCATGCATTTTCCACTTTCCACAACCTCGTGGTCGATTACTGCTTCCAGTTCTGCGGTCATTTCAGCAATGTAGTCGGTCGTCATCGTTGCAAACTGCTGCACAAGCCGTTCGGCATCCTTGCGGTCATCCAGAACATCCCCGTAAGGTTTGAAAATCAGGCCGGATTTCCGACCAACCTCAGCCTTGAGTTTTTCAGCCTTTTCTTCGATTGTCGGCATGGGGTCAATTTCTGCAACCTTTTTTTTTAAAAGCTTGTGCTTCCTGTCCATCCTCGATTTTTTCACGAACAGCTGCTGCACGCTCGGCGCAGGCCTTTGCAGTTTCTTCATCCGTAGCCACCTGCGTCTTTGCCTTGACCAGCACTTGACTGCTTTCGAGAACCTGCTCAAAGGATTCTACCAGATCCTTGATCTTTTTAGTTCGAGCATATTTTTTCACATACGCTGTAATGGCCGCTTCGATTGAGCAAATGCCGCAATGGATCATCACCTGTTCGTTGGTATCTCCCAGGGTTTCGGCACTCTTGAGCCGGTCGTACAGCTCATTCTGTGCGCTGGGGGAGAGTGTCGAATACCGCTCCAGATGCATTGTAGGGTAATCCATGAACTTATAGGCCATTGTGATTGCGTCTTTTGCTGCCGCTGGAAGTTTTCGTTCCTCGCTACGGCTCAAGTTATCAATGTCGATTCCTTTGAGATGCACTTGCAGATTCAATGCTGTAAAGGCCGAGCATGGGAACACCTGCGGATCTTCAATGCCAAACTGGCCCAGATATGCCCGTACATCTTTCAAAATGTCTTGCACGTCCTCATCTTCAGGATTGATATCATCCATTTTGTTCACTACGAACAGGAAACGGTCGCGTACCTGCTTGCCGCCCTTCTGTATCTGCTTTGCCACATAATCCAGCAGGTTGGCGTCATCATTGGTCTGGAGCTGTGTACCGTTCAGGATGTACAGAATCAAACTATTGGCACCGCTATTCAAAGCACGGTAGGTCGTATTTTTGTGTTCTTGATTACGGGAATTATTGGTACCAGGGGTATCGATCAGTTCCAATGCAGTTTCCGAAGAGTTCAGGAACGGAATATTTCCTTCCACTTCAATTTTTCGCACATTCTCTTCATCATTCAGACGGTTCATGATATCGTAGGTCAAATCCTGAATCGATTCCAGAACCTGATCGTTTGCATCGTATACCACAGCATGAAAGCGGTCATTGTCATTATCCAAAATTTCCGTAATTTTATCGGTACATGCTTGGTTCTTGGAAGGCATCAAGCGTTTTTCCAGCAATGCATTGATGAGCGTGGACTTGCCAGAACTCATCGTGCCAATGATATTGATTGGAAACACGGCGCTGTTAATGCTTTGGAACGCCTTCTGAAGCTGTGGATCCCGGAAGTCCTCCACCGGGCCTTCTTGCAGATGGGTAAAGACATCCACGATTTTAGCATTGATGTCATCATCCGACCGACATTCTGTAAACCGTAGTGCACCCACCTGAATCAACTTGGTTTCTTCTGCCTTTGTGATGACCTCTTTAAAATCATCCCAATCCAGCGCCATACCGTAAAACTCAAAATCAAACGTTCTTGTATTTAGGACATCGATCAGGAGCTGCGGAAATTCACTGATCCACTCTTGCAACCGCTTTCCCTTGATATGTTGCAACAGATTATCGTTGGTCAGTTCATTTCCATTGACCTTGATTTCCGTCTTCATCCGGTACGGATTGTACTTTACATAGATCTGTGCCATGGTTTTATCCTCCTGTTTTTATGTTCATTCTGAATTTATTGTTCCTTTTGGGTGTACAAATGAATTATCTGTTCCACATAGGCAAACCCACTGGTTTTCAGCAGCTGGTTCTCTTCCTGCTTCCGGTTTGTGATCTGCACCTGTGGAAATGCCTTTGCATAATATTCTGGAAGATTCATCGCCGCAAACTTTTCTATGTCACGGTATAGTTCTCTTTGTTCGGTGCGTGTCAGCGAACCATACTGAAACTGCTTTGCAAGGAATGCTGCTCTTGCTGAAACCGGACAAATCAGGGGATGTGAGAAGCCGTTTTCTCTCAGAAAGGATACCTGTTCCCGAAGCATTGCGCCAACATCTTCTTCCTCTGTGTCCACTTCGTCCATCTTATTCACAACAAACAGCACCGGCGTTTTTCCGGCCAGTCTTTTCACCCGAGCAAGGTGTGCAGCCTCGTCTGTGGTTCCCAGTTGGGTTGCATTCATCAGATAGACCAGCAGATCATAGTTTCGTGTGCTCAGCATCTGCTCGGTAATTTTCCGATGCTCCGGCGCACCGCTGAAATTTACACCGGGAGAATCGTTAACGATAAGCCGGTCATTTCGCAATCCACCCCGGAATTTCGTTGCCACTATAATCCGGCTTGTAGTATTTTTCTCGTTATCGGTCATCAGTTCTGCATCGCCTGCATCAAGCACTAGGTCATGATCGTATTCATACGACAGACCATCCTCGAACGCCTTGTTCACGATGGCATGGATTTTGCTGGTACATGCCATCGTCTGAGACCGGCAGATTCGTTTTCCGGTCAGTGCATTGATAAAGGTGGACTTTCCTGCACTCATGTTTGCTGTGATCATCAGCGTATAAGGTATTTTTCTTCTGAACTGAAAGTTTTTTTGCAGAGCCCGGCAGTATGTCTTTTCCTGTGACGTTCCGAGCTGCCCTTTGATTTCCGGATTCACCACAGCATCCCGGCTTTCCCCATCCTGTCTAGCCATCTCACGCACAAACTGGCAGTCCATCCGGAAGAACCCTTTGTAAAATTCCAATGGATTCAGTTCTGTTTCAGATGGCTCTGCTGTCAACGCATTTTCGTATACCTGCAATGCGGCTGCGGCCATCCTGCTTTCCGGCCAGTTTTCCTTCTGTGCATGTGCTTTCAGTAGTTCCAGATACCGCATCCGCATTTCCGTTGTATCGCACAGGATTGGATTTTTTTCAATCATCTGACTCATTGCAAAATCCGCAATATCGACTGCATCGACCTGTTGTTTTTCCTGTGCAAGCCGTTCAGCCTTTTTCTGTTTTCGTGCATCCTTTTCCTTTTGGAGTTTTCGCACTCTTCTGCCGTTTTTTTTCAAGTCTACTCGTTCCCCTCTTCCTGCATGCTGCGGCGCATTGTCTCGATTTCCTGCTTTATCTCCTGCACCAGCGTTTCCGGTGCAGTCACCTTGACCTTACTGCCCTGACTGAGCAACCACATTTTCACGCCTGTTCCAAAGACTTCTGCTTCAATGGAGCAAACACCCTCTTTTTCATCTACGACTTTTTGCCATCGGGAACTTGTCCAGCACAGCTTCCACCGATGGGCCATAGTAGTTGAAACTGATCTTCTGCGGCTCACCGCCGAACATGAACTGAGTGCGGTTCTTATACTCGCCCTCTTTGAAGCGGTCTTTATAGGGTACAGAGAACTTTTCTCCTGTTTCCTTGATGGAATGTATCCTATCAAGCCGGTAAATGGTGGGATAAGGATCGTTCTTTTTGTGAAAAGCCTCTCTGGTGGAGTGATCTGTGATAACAGCCATGAGATAGAAATAATACTCTGAGAACACCAACCCCACCGGCTCAACCATCCGTTTTACGATCTGACGCTCTTTCAGCTTCTGATACTCAATTTCCAGCACCGACTGATTTCGAATCGCCTGTGCCACCATCCACAGATTGTCCGGGTCAACGGCTGCATGAGCTGGGTCGTGATAGTTGAACAGCTCATTGCTGATAAACCACTCAATGTCTGCTTTTTCCCTCTGCGATACACAAAGGTTCAGGATAATTTGCAGTTGCTTTTCCACCTGTTCTCTGGTGAAAGCTCGGCTTTCCAGCAGAATCTTGCACAGAGCCAGAACTTCACCTTTGGAAAGTTGCTCAACCTCCTGCGTTATCAGACGGTAGCCGTTTTCCTTTTTGTCGTACTCGATCTTTCGTACAATGCCTCCTTTGGCGCACTGTTCCGAAAGAAAATCCCGGATACTGTCAATGTCTCTCTGAATGGAGCGGACGTTCACATGGTACTGCTCTGCGGCCTGTTGCTTATTGATGAGCTTACCGGAAAGAAAATCCTGATAAAGTTCCAAAACACGGGTCGTTTTTAAGGTGTCTGCTGTCATTGGCTTGTCCTCCTCTTTGGTTCAGCCCCATTATAACAACGAAGATGGACAGGGAGTGTCTACCATATCATTTTCTGGATCTTTTTACTACAAATTTTGTCGAATCGTTTTTCTTCTTGTATCATATCACCCAAATTGAACGGCAGTAATGTGATTTTTACCATTCAAAGTATACGACTTATACAATTATCGGTCAAGCCTTGGAACAATAAAATCGTAAGTAATCACTACGATTTTTACAAGGAGGTCAACCATGGAACGAGAGAAGCCTACATTTGATATTTTAGGGCGCATTGAGCAGGAGCGCCTTGCTCGTGGCTGGTCTGAGTATGCCCTAGCAGAGAACTCCGGGCTGACCCAATCCACCATCTCAACATGGCGGAGAAGAAATCTCCAACCCAATGTTGCTTCTATCGAGAAAATCTGTACAGGCTTCGGCATTACCCTCTCTCAGTTCTTTCAAGAGGAAGAGCCTGTTTATTTAACCAATGAGCAAAATGAGCTTCTTGATCTCTGGGCTAAGCTCTCTCCTGTTCAAAGAGAGGCAGTTACTAAAATGCTGTGTGCTTTCCTATATATAGAGGAAGAACCCTGAGTTTCAACTGCATATTGCCAGATAAAAGCGGCCAAGCCTCAAAAAGCTTGACCGCTTTATCCTTTTGAATAATAGGGTTTAGGTACAGGATTCCCGGATTTTTGCCAGATCACTGTTCAATAGAGTTTCATGTTCCAGAAGTTCTTTCTGGACAGCAAGCAGGAAATCTCTGTTGTCATAGAGAATCTTATAGGCTCTGCGGTAAAGTTCTTCCAGTTTTGCTGATTTAATTGCTTCATTATAGGAAAGTCTTGGTTCAGACAATCTGTTTTCGCTAGGTTCAACTCCTGAAAAACCTCCACCAGCAAAGTGACACAGCCAGATATCCAGAAGCTGGTCTGCTTTCTTAATATCAGCCGCTGCACGAATGTCCATGATTCCATAGATCAAAGCAGTTCCCGCCTTGCCTGCCAAGGTTTTTATGATCTCATCCTGAAATTCTTCTTCACTCTTAGCATAAACAGCAAACCCACTCTCCATACCACCAATAGCACCATGACTTCCGCGAATTGTAATAATCCCAATGCTACCAGAATGCAGAACCTCTCCCACAACAGCATGCGCAGCCTCGTGCACGGCAATCATCTGGTGTTCCTGCGGATCATCCTCACAGTCCGTTTTTCTGAGATTATAGACCACTTTTAAAAGTGCATCTATAATGTCTTCCTTCTGAACATGTGCATGATCACGATAGACACTATTGATTGCCGCGAGATTCATTACCGTTTCAAGCGTTGCACAGCTCACCTGCGGCATAGCCTTTACGATATCAGAGATCTGTACATCTTTCGCCAGATTTTTATCACGAAGATAATAGCTTACAATGTCTTCTGCCGTTTTACCAAGTGGTGGATTTAAATTCAGAATATAGTCAAATCTTCCCGGTCTTAATAAACTTTGCGGCATGTACCTTGTATCATTTGTCGTGGCAATTACAAAGATATCCGCATCGCTTGTCTCGTCAATACAGGCTTGTAAACAAGCCCATTCCGGAGCATAGGGAGAATTGGATTCCACATAAAGGTTCAGATCTTCTAAGAGCAGTATACTCGGTGCCTCTTCTTTTGCAACGTCAAAGATATCTTTCATCTCACCCAGAAATGTATTTCCTTCGTTGATCCTTCGAAAGACGAAGGATTTTCGTCCAGACTCTTCCATCAATATCGATGCCATCAGGCTCTTTCCTAGTCCGGGGGCAGACTCCATCAGAAGTCCTCTTGGCATGGACACCCCTTTTTCTTTATAAGCCTCCGGCAGTTTAAGAACATCTGCTATCTGCCGCAGCGTTTCTTTTATCGAATCGTAACCGATCACTTTTTCATCAAACTTATCCATTGTGCTATCTCCTTTTTTATTTACCTATTTTAGCTCGTCTATTTTGCACCATTTGACCTTTTGCAGTTATCGGAACGCTTCCGTATCGAACGATATCGTCACCATACAATGCAGCTTCTCTTGACTGCCTCATTTGGATATTATTTTGAAGCATCTCGTCGAACTCAGATTTCCACTGATTTGTTACTGACACGAGCATTTTTCTCTCAGCTTCCCACTGAATATGAAACATATTCTGTGTTTGAAACGATACTGCACAAACTGCAAAATGAATATGTACATTAAATCTATCCGCATGAATTCCATAAGCTGTAATAAAGCCGTTCTTCGCATAGATACTTGCTATTCTTTCTGCCAGAGATACTACATCCTGTGGCAGAATACAATCTGTTACTGCAAACGAAACAATGCGGTGTTTTGCAAACTGCGTAGTTCCTTTCTGTCTTCTCCTAACTTCAAAAAGCATCAGGTTATAAACGGCACTTGGATCACACAAATATTCATTGGGAATCATCGCTGGCTGACAACCTGCTAAGGTATTTGTTATAGTATTCGCTCTTTGACTATCTTCTGCTGTCTTATCCAATCTAAGAATATATTGCAATAAATGTTTTAAGTCCTCCGAAGTTTCGTACTTATCATTTTTGAGTTCGATATAACACATACCTATGAACCTCCTCTTTTACTCCTTCCCAATTTTTTTCACTCGCATAATTTCCAATATTAGATATGATTTCATCAACAAGGTCTGCATCTATTTCAGTAAAGTAGATTGCACTCTTAAATACTTCTGTTGCTTTTTTACCAGTTTCATCCATTCTCTGTTGTAGATGAATTTTATCTTCAGCGGTCAATCGTATATTAACAGTATCTCCCATTATAATTGCCTTCTTTCTATCCATAGAGTTTCATGCGAACAAATTCAGAAAAAACAAAAATAAAATATTATTTATGACGGCATCCGCCTCCCCTTAGCAAGAATAGCCAAATGTATATACACTACACATTCGGCCATTCTTGTGCGACCGTTTGTACTACAACTATTCCATTCGGCCGCTTTATTCTAATGTTAGTGCCTTTAATAAAGATCAACTTCTACCTTCCTTCTGCTCCATGCATTATTTAGCATTAACACTGGATTATCTACATGTGCATTCCTCTATCAAACATTATTTTCAAGCAACAGAAAACCCACATGGAGTCATTATCCATGTGGGCATTTTTCGTATTACCATCCAGTAGCTTTCATATGAGCTTCCTGCACAATATATTCTTGTACTGCTCTCTTAGGAATTTTCCAAACTCGACCGATCCTCATAGCTTTTATTTTTCCCGACTTCAAAAGCTTATAGGTGGTATTCATACCACATCCCAGCATATCGGCAACTTCTTCCGGGGTTATCAGAGTATCATAATAATCAAACATAACGGCCAATCCTCCTTTGATGGTTTACTATACTGTTGCCGAATGTCAAATCATACCAGATACAGAGAAAGGGCAACCACTTACGTGGTTGCCCTAAATTGGTGTCATAATGCTATAATGTAGCCTTCGTTCCTACACTTTCAAAAAAACTTTGCTTGGAACATTCCCATTTTCCTGGTATTAGGGAACATTTAACGCTGAAATTTTTTCAGAAGTGTAGGAACACCATCAGATTGTAAACTTTATTACACTCATTCCTCCTGCCAACACTGCTTCATTTCTTTTTAAGAACTGTAGTTTTGAATATTTCAAATAGTAGTCTTTTTTCTTAGGCATCATAGTGTCGATTTCTTCTAGCGTTATTGGCACCTTTATTTCCTGTGCGGTTTCTATCGCTCTAGTCACATAACCCGACAGAGCTTTTAGCATAATAGTATTTTGTTCTAATTCCCTCATATCATTTTCATCAAACAATCTTGTTTCTAATTTTACATCTTTTTCCTTGATGTACTCAGACAGTTCATTGTACATTCTGCAAACAACATTTTGTCCCTTTTCCTGCATATTTTCCTCAATATTTTTTCTTAGCACAACACAAAAGCATGATAAAAACAATGGAAACGCCCAGTTTGTCCAAGAGTCGATATCCTCCTTATAAACAGCTTTCCAACGGTTTAGGTCGAATAAATCTTGCTCATCATTTTGACGCGCAATCGTTTTTCCAAAAACATCTTGAAGTTCTGTCTTCCATGTGTCCATTGTACGGTTTTCTTTTTTCTCTTGAAGTTCTTTATAGTCTCTCAGTCCATCAAATTCCATATTTACAATCTCAGCACGACAAACCACATTATTCATTTTAAAACAGTTGCTCATTGTCTCAATTGATTCTGCATCAAAAAGTAAAATATTGGCCCTTGAATTTGCGAGCTCAGATATATTTTTCCAAAGGCATACCATCATATTGTAGTTCAATACTTTTTCAATTTGAACCTGAACATACAGTTTATCAGCCGCTGTCATATGACGTAAAGACTCCAGCTGGTTCAATGATTTATACAGCCCATTCAGTTCTTGAAGCCTTTCGATGTCAAGACCAATATTATCGCTCTTGCTTTTTTCTATTTTCTCAACAACATTCCACCGCGATGACGATCTTCTGAAAATTGCCATTACATCCAAATCACTAATATTCAGAAACTCCCTATGTACGCTTTCTCCTTTTACGTTAACCTCTTTATTTTTAATAAAAGGCTTATACCCCGACACTTCAGCGAGTTTTTTATCAAGGCCATTTATGCTTCTTTTTAATGGTTGATTTCTGCTCCGTAAAAATTCTGCTCGATTGGCTTTCACATGGTCTTTCTCAACCTTTAATGGATTTTTTCCCTCTCCAAATTTATGATAAATGCCTCTTTCCAGTAGGTCGTCCATTCCTGTAATGTATTTGCTTAGATTTTTTCGTTTCTTCTTTTTATCTTGTTCAGCCTCCTTTTCTTCAACAAATGCTTCCTCATCAAAAAAAGCATATTCGCCCGACGCATATACAGTTATTCTGTTTTCCTCGCCAACTACTTCTCGTACCATACAGTAGACGCTCACTATGGCATCCTTTATCAGCATATTTTTCCTTTTTTCATGAAATTCAGTCAGTATGCCAATATCAAAATTTTTATTTAGTTCGTCTAATCGAACTCGATTTGTTAAAAACGGGTGGCCATTCCATCTGTCAGAAACAAACGGCGCAAACATTCTGTATGCCTGTTCTGCTGCCTCTTCAACCAACAATCCGCGTTCTTGATTTGCAACTTCTTCAGCTGGCATTCCTTGCTTCTGATCTTCGGCTGCTGCAAAATTTAGCCGAAAAGTATACTTCAGCACCTTCTCGGCTTCATCTATCCGATTTACAAATTCTTCCACTTTCATAGGTTTTTCCTTTCATATGATTTAATTTTATATCAAAAGTTAGATTTTATTATATTCATTTTTATTAGTATATTGCATCAATCCTTATATTACAATACACTTTTTAGTCAAACAACATTTTTTTGTACTGCGAATTTTATTCATGTGGATTTTGTTGTACAATATGGTCACCGGAAGCGATCCGGGGACTGAGCCAAGCAAAACAAGGCTCACTCGATGCCTAACACACATAACCCGCAGGAGGTATAACGATGATCTACCATACAGCATAGCCCTTGAGGCACTGGCACCTTGCTACGAAGGAAACGTAGCAGTTGATCCTTGAAAACTAAATATAGAAAAAAGGAGATGTATTGCATGGGCACTTATCAAGCGCCGCAAGTTCCGCAACCAGGTGTCACATTTGGAGATGAACGGTTCGTTGATCCATGGGCAGCAACCATGCTCCAGAATATCTGTAGTAATCTTCAGGTGCAAAACATGGCGTTGCAGCAAGAGAACGCCGCTTTGAAAAACAAAAGCCAGTCTCTACAGCAGCAAAGGGAGAATCCGCTTTGTAAAGCAGCTAATCGCGCCTACCTGCGAGAATTCACCGCATATAAAACAGAGAGTCTCGTAGAATTTCCCGACGGAAGGTACCACCTTGTTAAGAAAAACCCTCTTGGTGAACTCTACAAGGTTGTCAAGCCCGTGTCAGACTGTACAGAATTCTCTGCTCGATATGTGATCGATCCACGGGACGGCTCTACGAGTATTGAAGTCCGGTACAGACTTTCTAACGGAACTCTTTCAGGCTTCCGTGTTGCCGATGACAAATTTCAGCAGAACGCTTTGATTCAAGGATTTTACAAAAGTGGCGGCACACTCCGCTGTGGAAAAGATGGTCCCCGGTTGTTTTATATGCTCGTTGCGCAGCTTTTGAGTAAGCACGAGATCTATTTTCAACCTATACCTGGGTGGAATATCAACGCCTCAAGATGGTTTTTCAAAGAGTCGGCAGGATGTGAGGCGCCGCTGGATAGTCCGATTCTTCGTCCTGATGCTCTGACATCCGAAGACCAGATGATGATGGCCGCGGTCATCGGATTATCCTTCTTGAAGACACGTCTTCCTGAAGACATGCAGCCGACTAAGCCGTTTGCTGTGATCTCTGAGAGTTTTTCGATCACTACGGAAATTACTCTCAATTGCAAGCTCGCCGAGCTTAAAAAGCAGCTGATCCATCATCGAGACGACTTGCTCATCCATGTCCGTGGTGGATTTGCGTCCAACCGGTATCAGAAAGCTACGAATTATGATTACCTCTCCGATGAAGCCGAGAAGGGAAGCGCGAGTCGTTCGATCTACATTGTTCAGGCAAAAGAATTGACACCGGAGATTCGTGAGCATTGCATTCCGATCCAGTTAAATCCGGCAGAGGCTTGCTCCGCTACTACCGGTGTAGATTCTGTAACATGGAATGATTTGATTTCCTTGGTAGAGGGCAATCCCAACGAATTTGATTCCCGCGTGTATCGCGCATATAAGGAAGAACGTGACAGAATGGATGGATCAAGTTTTTGTCAGGAAATTGCCGTTTTACGTGCTGTAAGTGAAATCATTTGCTGGACGTTTTCTCAAAAAGCGTCTTTATCTGAAGAGAAGGTTCGAGATGCTTATAAAACCGCCTTCGATCACTATCCTTCCCGGTGGGATTCTATGCTAAACACAACCGCATCGGATTGCTTCCGCAATGCCCTTTATGCAGCTGCACGCGAACAGACCATCCGATTCCGGGACATTGGTGACTTAGACGAGACTTATTGCAAAGAAAAGGAGGTACTATATGATGAGTATAAGCTCTATCTCACCCTTGATCTTGTGAAACGTTTGGTCGCAAAGCGCATGCCGGAATTTCTTACATCTGACGTTCTGGCTCAGTTGACTGAAGCTGGCATTCTTTCGAGCTCTATCGTAAAGACGCTCACGCTCTCTACCGGGCATTCCAAAAATGTCAGGCTTCGATCAATTAATCGCAGCTTTGTGAATGGCTATGGTCGTCGTGACATTACAACTATTTCAACCTAAAGGAGGTTATCTTATGATTTCAAGGCCAGAAATCCAGGCATTCCTTGGCACGTATCAGGAAGGTGCTGAAAAATTCCCGGTCCACCTTCAACTTCACCCCGGAGTTGATCCTTCCAATATATTCCTCACTGGATCAAGCGGCAGCGGAAAATCCACGGCGGGGCAATGCATGGCAATTCAGTTTGCTAAGCAAAAAATCCCCTTGCTCGCATTGGACCTTGGACACACTTTGTCGCCTGATCACATTTGCCCACCGCTGTCCTCTGAATTTGAGGCACTGGCAATCAGGCATGATCTCTACAATGAATCTGTGGCCACTGACATTCTCAATCCTAAACCTTGTGGAAGCAATACAGAGTCCCCCTATGACACGGCCTATGGTCTTTGCCAGATCATTGGACAAAATAATCGTTTTGGCCCTGCTCAAATCGCATCGCTCACAGCCGAGGTCAAAACGATTGTGGAGTGCCGGGAAATTTGTCCCCATATCTTCCCAAGCATTCTTGAGGCATTGAAAAGTTCCACCTCTGCAAATGTCCGCATGTTGGGAAATCGACTGGAGCCGCTTCTCCAGCATGATGTATTTGAACGCCGCCAAAACGGAAGCTCTTCCCTTCCGATTTCGCCTCATATACATATTTTTGATGTGAGCAGCTATCCTGATACAATCAGGACTACCTTGGCAGAACTTCTGTTATACGATTGGCTTCGCTCCGCTCGTGCGCTGCAGATTCCCATCGTCATCATGGTCGATGAAGTGCAGAATCTTAGGCTTGGTCGCGGCACGGTTCTGAACCGAATTATCACAGAAGGCCGCAAATTTTCAATCGGTTCTATGCTTATCTCACAATCTTTGAAGGGCTTTGCTCCAGATGAGCAGTTGGCGTTGAGTCAGACTGGAACCAAGCTTTTCTTCAAACCGCCGCTCACGGAAATTCGAGCCTGTTCCGAGATGCTAGCCGAACCAGTTCGGCGTTCCGGAACGGTCGAGCTTCTTAAAAAGCTGAAAGTCGGTCAGTGCCTTCTGTTATCCGATTTCACGCGCATCGGAGACTCGCTCCAACCCTGCTCCGACTATATTCAGGTAAGCATCAACTTTCCGACATCTATTATTGAATAAACAAGTAGGAGGATTTATCATGAACATCCCAGATGGATTTTTTGAAAACCCTGTTTCTCCCGAGTACGCTGATCTGCTTTCAACTATGGGCGCTCCAATTCACTTTACAGAGCCTCCATGTTGCTACTCCGGCGATTGTGGATACATCGATTGTGATGGTGTCCTGTTGCATGACCAGAGCCTATTCTTTAACTGCGGCTATGTCGTTCCTCCTTTAAACGCCCAATATGAGGTGGTACAACCTGATTTACATTCTTTGGAGCGTTATGACTTCTCAAAGGAGCCAGATCTTCCCTGGTACCCTTAATCGCCCTTTAAGAATCCTATATCTCAAAAAGATATGCTTATTATGAAAAGCCGCCTGTGCTTTCCATCATTTTACGAAAGGAGAGAAAAATCATGATTGATAAGCAACAGGATTTTCTTACACTAACAGGTGCGGCACGCCGTGCACGGAGCGAAGGTTATGATATAACATACCACGGTCTCCGCAATCTCGTAGCCGCCGGTTACATAAGTCACGTACCGAACGGATCACGTATCTACGTGTTTTACCCCAATGTGATTCGCTTTCTCAAGAAGGGGCTCACGGCTGAGCAGAGCCTGGACTACCAGCTCTCCCGCGCCCGTAACTGATCTAACCGTTCGCCCTCAGTATCCTCCGATGCTGAGGGCATTTTTTGAAGCAGGAGGTTCAAATCTATGTTCTGTGAAAATTGCGGTCATCAAATCTCAGATACCGCTAAATTCTGCTCTGCCTGCGGTCATCCCGTTGGCACAGCGCCATCCCCCGGTACAGTAGCTCCACCTGCCGTTCCAGCCAAACGAGAATCGCCCCGGCTGAAAGCCTCGTCTGGCAATGGCAGCATCACGAAAATGTCCGGGACACGCCGGAAGCCATGGCTGCTCCGAATGCCACTCCCTGATCCTCACACCGGAATTACAGTCATGAAGGCTGTTGGCACCTACGTCACCCGTGAAGAAGCAGAAGCTGTCCGCGCAGAGATGATGAAGCGTCCGGCCACACCCTATCAGGACTCTACCCTGCAGGACTGCTTCCGGATGTTCAAAGAGTCCCGTGAATATAAGGGCCGGTCCGATAAGGCTCGCGAGCTCTATGACATTGCGTGGAAATATCTCCGTCCGCTGTGGCACTTCAAAATTGCCGCCCTCTATGCGCAGGACTTTCAAAACATCTTAGACAAGATGGCCGATAACGGCCTGTCTCAAAGTATGTTGGAAAAAGAGCGTACTCTTATCAGTAAGCTGTATCGCACAGCCATTGGCTGGCGTGTCGTGGATGCCAACCTTGCATCTGTTCTGAAAGTCGAGGGGCGCAAATCCCCGGAACGCGAAATCTTCACGGATGAACAGGTAACACTGATTTTGAATCAGAAGAACACTCCCACGGGGCAGATGGTAATTGCTCTTCTGGCCTGTGGAGTGCGTATCTATGAGCTGCTGCACTTCAAACACGAAGATTTTCACCGCACGGAATCCGGTGCTTATCTGATCGGCGGCTGCAAGACCGAAGCCGGACGCAACCGCATCATTCCCATTCTCGACTTTGGCATTCCGGTTTTTGAACATGCGTATGCCACCTCTGTGGAAAACGGTCCGCTCTTTCCCAATGGAAAAGGCGGTTTCTGGAACGAAAAGAACTGGCGTAACCGCAAGTTCTATCCTTTCCTGGAGGAAATCGGCATCCAGCCGAATCCTTACGACGAAAATGGTAAGCGCAAACCGGAGTTTGCCGGGAAGCTTGCCACCTATACGCCCTACACCACCCGCCATACCTACGCCAGCCTTTGTGACCGCGCAGGCGTCAACAAGGATATCCTGAAACGCGCTGTCGGGCACACGCCCAAATCCAAAACGTTAGATGAAGTCTATCTCCATCCGAAAGCGACCCAGATGATCGAAGCATTTGATAAGGCCAATCAGCTGGTCAATGATGAAGTTCTGACCACAACGAAGGCATAACAACCTCAAAGAGAAAAGCTGCCGATCCGTGAGAATCTTTCTCTCATGGATGGCAGCTTTCTTTTTTTGTTTGCACAATCTGTGTCAGGTCTCATCGCTTCATTCTTATTTATTGCAATTCAACTTTTTAATGCACCGGCAACAGCGTTGAATTGCATATCGCAAATATGCTGTTTTCATGTTGCACTATTTTCTTGCCTTGCGATAAAATTCAGCGGTGGAACTTTCTCCATCAGATCCTCCACGTTGCAATTCAGCGCACGCGCAAGGCGAAGCAGCGTTTCTGCTTGTGCTTTGTTGATGTCCTTCTGTCGCTGTTCGTACTGCTGGATGGTACGCACAGGCACATCAGCCTGTACTGCCAGTTCCGATTGGCTCAATCCGGCCAATGTGCGCATGGCTTTCAGGTTTGTTTCCGGCTTTGCCGCACGGTACAACTCGTTCATCTTGTCTGCAAACTGCCGTACATCCATCTCGTGGTAGGGCGTATACAGCAGCCGCACTTTCGTGATAGACACTGCCTGTTCAATCTCCGCAAAGCGCAAACTTGTCAGCCACTGGTAATAGGCAAGAACCCAGCCTGTCCAGTATTCCGGGCTGCGGTCGTAGGCATACGAGGGTTTCTGCATGGGCACGGCTTCGCCCGCCTGCTCCAATACAGCGCGGGCAAGTTCTACACCGGACAAGCCCACCAACACAGAACAATCCCCCTGCTCGAACCGGGCAGACAGTTCACTGGTCACAAACCGCTGCCATGCCGTCTCCAGCGGATAATGCAGATCGTTGACAAGATAATCCAACATCCGGGCAAGATTTTTCTGTGCAGCAGAAAGATAGCTTTTATCGTAAGCGTGGATCATTGGGCTTCATCTCCTCGTCGAGAATCGCGGTAATATAAAGGTCTCCCCTCTGACGGCGGTTGCGCTCCACGTCAAGATATTGGCGGCGGGCTGTCTGGTCACGGAAGGCCTTTTTCTTATACCATTCTTTAGAGTCTGCGGTCTCATAGCCGAGAAATTCCAGCTGTTCAAAGGCCGCTTTACTTTTCAGCACGAACTGCTGCCCCAGCTTGCCCAAGCGCATGGCATTGCACAACTGGCGGTAAGAGATTGCACCGTTGATAAAATCGGATGCAAAGGAAAAATAGCTGTCATCTGCCCTGTAGCCAATGATGATATCAGCAGACTTATAGTCGAGGTGAAAAGTGTTCATCAGGTATTCTTTGGCTTCTGCGGCCAGCGGGGCAGAAGTATCGAATTCGCGGTTCTCCAAAAGAATCGTCAGCCAATGCAGCATCGTGTAACCGGGAGCGTTCAAATCCAGAATGGTCAAACCGTCGCATTCGATTTTATACCGGTTAGCGTAGCCATTGTGGTCGATGCCAACACCCCACTCTTTGGCCATGTTGGGGTTCTGAGTGCAGTAAAAGCCGATGCCATAGTCATTGTAGGGCTTGCCATAGCCGAACTTTGGCTTTTCAATAATATGATCCGAACCGTGATAAATTGTTTTTTCCACAGAACCACCTCCTCGCTCTAATTATACTCCCGCAGGAGTATGCATGCAAGAGCTTTATATGAGAATTACGCTATGCACAACACACGATGTTTTCTGTTTTTATATTATCGATTGGTTTCCCGCAAAAAATTTTCCATCTGGATGACATTGCTGCGGAAAGTTTCATCAAAAACGTCCAGAGCTTTTTCTCTTTGCTGCACAGTAGCCGCTGTTTCCAGCAGCAAAAACGGAAGCTTGCAGAAATCATCGACGGCAAGGCCATATCCCTTAGTTGCATCCGCACAGGCCCGGGCGCAAAAAATGTACAGATTTTCCCACCAAGCAGGGCTGTTTTCTTTTCTGGATTCCAGAAAAAAATGGATTAAAGCGTACTCAGCCCGGTTTGCACACCGTTCCACAAAAAGCCGTAAAACGTCCGGATCGTGAGGCCCAGGCTCCCGATAATACTGCCACACGATATGCTGCGGGATTTCCTGGCAATTTTGCAGCGTATAAAGCAGCAACCGCTTGGCAGCGGTGTTCTTAGGCTCCTGGTTTAGGTCGTCGAAACACTGATCCAAAATTCCATAGGCCTGCTCTGGCATATACTGCCGTTGGAAAAGGTAGGCATGGACATCGAGATTTCCCTTGATGCACAGCTCAGCCAGAATATGGGCAGCATTACGAACAAGATCCTGCTCCGTTTCGCTCTGCTCAAACGCCCAGATCAGACAGGCACGGCACTCTTCCGGATGGACTGGGTAAAGCTGCATGATAAACCATCCGGATGTATAGTGTAAAATGCAGCGCGGATCTTGCTGCAAAACTTCCCAATAGCCTTCGCAGGCAAAAGGCTTGTCTACTCTACTGACTGCTGCAAGTGCATCTATCACGGCATAGCGAACCGAAGGATGCGGATCCTGAAGACCATGCTCGAGGACGGTCTTCCAATCCTCTACTTTTTCCGGGTACTTCCATAAAGTTTCTGCGATCGTTCGGAACGCATACCCCCGGATGCTGTTCAGCACGTTGTCCCGGAGACACTGGCAGGATTTGTTCTGTGGGTCGTTACTCGATGTTATATTGTACATGTTTTCCTGCGGGTTTTTATGCGCAACAGCCAGAAAGCGCAGACGCTGATAGCTCTCAGCAGACCAAGGGGCATCCGGGTGGTTGATCAGTAAACCGCAAAATCCTGAAGCCAGCTCATACTCCATCTCCGCTGTCATGCAACGTGTGAATTTTTCTGCAATAGCTTCAACAGTTTCAAACCCGACCGCATCAAATACTTCTTTTTTGGCGAATACATTCAGAATTGCCGCCGAATAATGCGCATCAATCTGCTCGGGTAGTTTTTCTGCAATACCAGCCAGCCGCAAAGGCTCTGTGACGAAAAAGTTTTCCAGTGTCCGGGCAAACTCTCTGGGAGAGGATTCCAGTCCCGGCCGATGGAAGTGCTGCTGAATGGTATCACGAGGTGATAGATGCGGCATGTCAGAAGTGAGCAATCGGATCCATGCCGCATCGCTCAGCTTTTCTGCATGATCTGCAATGGACGAACGAACGATATAGCTTTCTATGAGTCCTCCTTTTTTATACCATACATCTCCAAAACCCTGTTCTTTCCGACGCTGCAGCACAGCTTGCAGCGCTTTGCTTTTGCTTCTGGCTGGATCCATCGCGGGCAAAAGCGCTTCCTGCAGGCTACCCCAGTAGGGCCAATACGCTTTCAAGCTGAACCGATCTCGTGCATTTTCCAGCATATCGGGAGAGTGATAGGAAACAACGCGCTGCTCCATTTGGTCAAATTGGGCATCGGACCAGAAGGGAGAAAACTTTTTCAACACCTCTGCCGCATAGGTCATCATCCGCTCTTCCGGGCTCGTTGTGTCTAGAAAGTGTTCCGGGAACTGCTCCATCAGCCATTGATAGGCTAGCGTGGCATCTCGTTCCGGTAAAAGCAGGAGCGTTTTTAAGATCCATTCATGTTCCAGCCAAGATACTGTATGCAGGTGATTCACTACAAAGTTTTCTACATACGGCAGATCCTGCTGTACCAGCTGCTGCAACGAATCCTGTATCAGCTTTACGTAGCAGCGCACACCATCGTAATGTCTATTATATGCTCGCCATTGCATCCAAACCTCCTCCCCTTTGGATGCCTCAATTACCAACGGACACAGAGTTTCCAGTACACCCTTGGGGCGTTTCTGAGAAAGTTCCATGAATTTTGGTGCGATATATTCCTGATGTGACAATGTTTGTCCAAAAACAAGAGCCAGATATTCCACCGCCTTATCAGGGCATGTTTCCACCCATGATTCGTACTCACTGGTATTCAGCCCCAGGGTTGGCTGTGTTTTCAGAATCTGCAGACATAGTTCAACCGTTTGGCGTTCCAGATTTTTGTGCATCCAGAACAGCCTTAAGATATTCTGGTCGTTTTCTGGTGTTTTTCCAATACAGGGCAGCACGGCCTCTCTTACAAAAGTCTGGTCGCTCGTCACAAGCGGGCTCAGCAGCCACAACGCCGTGGGGTCGGCCCAAGATGCGGCAAACCCGGCCGTTACATACTGCCGAATAAATGCACTGTGCCCCCAGAAAACACGGTGCAGGATTGTTTCTCTCCAGACATCTTCATTCCAGTGCGCCTGAATGAACGCCATGATTTTTTCTCCGGGAGCCTCTATCTGCCCGAGCGCTTCCCAAACGGTACACTTGTAATAATAACGGATGTTTTTGCTGCTCAGAAAACTTTCGGCTCTGTCTAAAAACAATGTTGTGCCAGCGCGCAGCAACACTTGCCAGAGCATCTGCAGCCGCACCCGATATTCCGGCCCCTGGGCATTGTAAGAAGGCAGAAGTTCTTCCACCTTTTTCCTGTGCAGAATATCTTGCAGCCAGCACTCTACATTCAGGTAATCGGCCATGCTTTGATGAACAAATGCCAAACAGCCTTCATTTCTGTATAATACGTTTTCTGAAATCAGGAATTCCTGCACCTGCTGGTTGCCCGAGAGTGCCATTTCCGGGACACAAGGAGTTTCCTGCATCAAGCTCAGTAAAGCGTTTAGAAATGACTCGATGGCATCTGCGTGGATGTTTTTTTGTTCCCCATGCTGAATGATCTGCGTTTTCCATTCTTTCATCAGGTCAACCGGAGTAGCAAACTCATTATCTTTTCGTGCATCCTCCAGGAACTGCCAGATGTATAAGTAACAGGGGATCTGCAAAATGCGTTTCATGGCTGGCAACATACAGGCATAACGTTCTTTGCCTACAAAAGTTTCCACCCGTTCTTCGTCCCATACGTGCAATTCGATTGGCTCCCAGAGACCAGACTGTTCAGGGGTTGCCGATGTGCAAAGCCTGCGCAGCGCCAAATCGTTTTCGTAGTCAAACTTGCGGCTGACCAAAATGACCCGGACAGTCCGGTTTCCTCCGCAGCTTAAAGCCTGCACCTGCTGTAGCATCTCTCCGCAGACGCCCAGTGCTTCTTCGCATGAACGGGTCGCCCAGCGAAGGGAGTCCAACTGGTCTAAGATGAGAACTCCCATTTGACCACTGGCCAACTGGCTTTCTAGGCAAAGCACTGGCGAAGCCCTGAATCCCAAAGCTTCGCCATAGTATTCCGGTGTGCCTTGGGGAACTTTTTGGTCAACTGAAAGCGCCAAGTACGGAATATGCTCATTATCCAGCTCATCCAACAATGCTTGCACACAACCACTTTTGCCGATGCCTGCATCGCCAAGGAGCAAAACATTTTTGCCTGCCAGAATGGTCTGCAACACCGTGTGAGCTTCCTGTATGGGGAAAGGATGATCGCCGATGGGGCGGAAGTGGGACTTGAACCGATGATTCAGACGCTCGATCTGCAGTGGGATATTGATATCGGAGGCCAGAAGCCGGCGCTGGTATCCCCGCTGTTCCAGATATTGCTGCAATATCCCCGCCGTGAGCGTTTTGCCATAATTATCGTTCTCCGTCAGGTTCAAAAGGACATCATAGACATCATCCGGGTTCCCGGTGAACATACTGCCGAGCACGTATTTCCACTGATCTCCCTCTACCGAATCATCACTGAGCGTACATATTTCAAACTGCCGCAGATAGAATGCAGCCTGTTCCTGATCCGCTGTTGTCTCTCCCAGTCCAAGATTTTTTCGCCACTGATCGAATAGATTTTTTCGGCCATACGTCGTCAGCTGATCCGTTACAAAGCGCTGACAGGAGTCCGAATTTCTGGCCGCCAGACACAAATCATTCAGCGCCACAAAGGGAAGTGCAGTCACAAACACAAAGTGATTCTGCTCCGTCTTTACATGATCCTTGATATGCTGAAACACCTTATGCCGTGCTAACGCAGACATCGTCCAGTGCTCATTGTTGCCGTTGCGTGCCTTACACTGGTGAAAATCCTTCCTTCCGCCTTGGTAATCTACGATAATATCCGTGCCGCTTTCATCGTCACCTGTGGGCTCACTCTGTACACTCAGCAAGCCGCCCTGCAAAACCTTTGCCATGAGAGACACGAAATATCTTCGTTCGTATCGATTGCCAAACTTATCAGCGCGTCCGCCTAATTCAAATGCCATCGTCCGCTCCTTATTTTTAGAGGTCAATGTTTCTGCTTATTTTTAAGGATATTTTGCAAATAGCTTTCTGTCAAGAGCTTTTGTTTCAAATTATGATAGCTTTACGTCTGCTGACTATTGTTTTTCTGTTTTCTTTTCGTGCAAAGATATCCTGAAACGTGCTGTCGGGCACACACTCAAATCCAAAACGCTGGATGAAGTCTATCTCCAACCGAAAGCCAACCAAATGATCGAAGCCTTTGACAAGGCCAATCAACTGGTCAAAGATGAAGTTTTGGCTCTGCCAGAAGAATAATCCCCACAAACCAGAAAAACCGCCAATGCATGAGAGAAAAATCTCTCACGTTTGGCGATTTCCTTTTTACCCTAAAAGCACTCTTGCTCTGCGCTGTACCTCTTTTTCGATCATCTTCAAGCGATTTGGCGGCAGATTATAACGTGTCGCTCTGCGGTCAAAATGGAAATCCAGCAGCTTATGGAGCATTGTACGGTGACGAGGCTTCATTGCACTCTTTGCAGCTGCAAAGAAATCATCGTATGCAAGCGGAAGCAGTGTGCGGGCATATTCATCAAATGCTTTCTGGTTGTCCCAAAGATCCGTTCCGCCCAGACTGAACAGCGAGTTTCCGTGGTCAAACAGCGGTGCGGGTGCCGCAATCGTGTTGGTCTTATTATCTACCAGCACACCAAAGTTTCCATAGTGGCGGTCAGTGTTGCAGATGATCGCATCAAAGACCAGCATATCTTCTAGCGCATCCACAAAGTTCTGACCTAACGTCTGATAATACGCAAAAATTGCTTTTATTCCACCTTTGGATACAAGCTGTCCGATGGGAATATAAGAATACTCTTTGCTGGTGAACAGCTCACACTTGGAACAAAGCGTCTTTTTCAGATCTTTTGTCAGGGTGTAGCGAATCGCATTCACGCCCATCACCTGTGCAACTTGATAAGCATACATTTCCGAGTACGGTTCAAATCCCAGATTACTGAACCCTGACGTGCCACCTTTATAAAGATAGATTTTTCCGTTTTGTCTGCGCCAGCATTTTGGCAGCATCCCGTTGGTCGAGAATTCCGGGCAGGACGCAAGCGAAGTTCGTATGCTGCTGCCATATCCTGTAAAGGCAATTGCTGCCAGCACCTGACTGAATCGGTTATCGTAAAGATTTACTTTTTCAAAGGTGTCACCGGAGCCCTCTGCATCTACCCAAAAGCAATCATTGAGTGAAAGTCCTTTGCAGACGGTGATAATTCCCAGCGGACGATTCAAAGAAAGCCCCACCTTAGAGAGCAGAGCATCTACATACGCTCGGTTCTTCGGAATTGTGCGATGCCGCAGCCAGCGTTCCACGCCATCTTCTGATACAGTCAGGTTCAAAGGTAAAAAGGAACAGTTTTCTTCGTAGACCTTTATAATATGGAGGTCCGTATCTGCACTGTCCATGTTTGCTTCAAAGGTAAGCAGTGGCAAATCAAAATGCCGGATGGTGTAGCGCACAGCGATTTCTCCTTTCATCCATGATCTTTTTCTTTATTATACGGCATCAGAATCCGAATGAAAAGCACCACCGTCATTCTGCACAAAATTCGAGGATAAAATTTTATATCCAAAAAACCACAAAAATCGGGTTTCCGGAGCCATTTTGCCGTTCCTCCCCGAATTTTGCTACAGATCTGCTACAAACTTGCTACAAACGACTGAAAAGGGGGCCTCCTACACGTTTCATTATCAATATGCAAAAGTGAATCCACTTCACTTTTGCATGTCAAAAAGCACGTAGATACAAGAAAAAGCCGCTTACCTTTTCAGGTAAACGGCCTTACGTTTGGTGGAGCATTGTCAGCAGCAGTCGAACCTTTAGGCAGGCATATCGTTGCTGCGGTCAGAGCGCTTCAAACCGAGAAACGGAGGCACTTCGGAACGCTTCAGCCCTTGCTCGTGTGCTTTTTTCAGTTTATATTCGTGCAGGGCAATGCTGTCCAGCAGATCACGCTGATTTTGGGAAGCTGCATAGTAATCAACGCCGAACCGTTTGCAGACTGCGCTGAGTTGGTCAAGCATTTCAATAGCAGTAGGGGACATTCGTTTGACTTCAATATCCATGGGAGCACCACCTTTCAGGAAAGATACGTATTGAAGAGCGAAAGCGCCGCATTGTCGGCAAGCATCAGCATGATCGGCCCGCCGGACTGTTTGGCAAAGACCCGGATCGCGCCAAAATCCCGGATATAATGTTTTGCAAGTTCATCCGTCTTAGCTTCAAAAGTGACGACGCCGTTTTTACCGGAATCAATGGAAAGCTGGATGCCGAACGCGATCATCATACGCCCGATGCCCAGATATTTTTTCTGAATGGTCAGCGTCGGGTTGCTCTCCGGGTGGCTTTCGATGTACTCAATATAAACGAACATGCTGGATTCTGTTTCGCGGTAAGCACCCAATGCTACGATTTCGCCGTTTTCGGTTTTAGCCGTGTACTTTTCCAGTGCGGGGTCACCGATGAACTCACTTGTCCAGTCGGTCTGCCAGCTTTCTTTGGTTGCAGCAAGGTCAGCGGGAGTTGACTTGTCAACCTCAATCGGAATCCTATTGCCCGTATCGGATGCTGTGACAAAATATTGCAAAGTCATAATGCCCACCTTCTTTCAGTTTTATTATAACGAAAGAACGATAGACTTTCAAGAAAGAAAATCGCAAAGAGAGTGAAAGTGTGAGAGCAAGAATCGTCCCGTGGCCACAAATTTTCAATTGTTGAAAACTCTTGCTCCCTTTGGAACAGCTTCTTGTTGGGGCGTGCGGTGCCCCAAACCCTGCTTCTGAGGTTGCGATAAACCAGGAGTTATCGAACCGCACTTGTGATTTCTTCTAATGTGTCCTGGCGAAGCCACTTTCCAAATACTTGAGAATCCTTTGACGGCAGATAACCCAAATTCGTATATCCCAGCTTCTTCAAAAGGCTCATACTTGGAATGTTCTCTCTTTCAGTAAAACAGATAAAATCCCACTGAGGATAGTGCTTGTGTAAATACTCAATTAAAGAGGACAAGGCTTCATAGGCGTAACCGTTTCGGTGAACTTTATAAGAAAATGTGTACCCTAAAGAAATTGTGCCCTCGTTAGGCATAACGACGATTTCGCCAATCATGACATCCGTTTCTCTTAATGCAACACTAATCATAGTCGGCGATGCGATATTCAGGGCATTGTCTTTATTACGCTCGATCAAAGCAACAATATCCTTATAATCTTTCGTCTGGCCTCGTTGATATTTCGAGCATCGCTCGTTATTTCGATAATCAACCATCTGAATCGCATCTTTAGGACTTATATTTCTTAGTCTGAGCCGATTTGTTTCTAAAAAGGTCATCTTCTCATCCTTTCACATTCCGGTTTATGGGCCGAGTAGCCCTTTCTCAAAACCTCCTGTAAACAAAAAACGTACCCGAACCCTTTCTCATAGAGAATCGGGTTCGAGTACGAACTGTATGGTGGACGGTACAGGACTCGAACCTGTGACCTCCTGCACGTCAAGCAGATGCTCTACCAGCTGAGCTAACCGTCCAGATGTCGTATCGACTTGAGTATGATACCACATTTTTCGCGCAATTGCAAGGGCTTTTTTGAAAAAAGTCTGCCTTTTCCGTTTTTTGCCCCGGAGGATTGGCGCAAAGGCACCTTTGCGGGGGCTGGCAGGGGAGAGGTGCGCTCAGAGCGCCCGGCGGATGATGTCGTAGAGGATGGGCTTCATGTTGTCGATGTTGTCGGGCTTGCCCTCCAACACGGAGGTATAGCACACCGACATGCACATGCTGCCCAGGGCGGTGATGCGCTGGTAGATCTCCCGCTCGGTGCGGCCCGCCATCTCGGGGCTGCACATCACGATCTGGAGGACCTTGCGCATCAGCGGCTCGGCCTCGCCGCTGGCTTCGATCTGATCCAGCCCGGGCCAGACAAAGCTGCGCTCCAGGAAGCGGAGCATCAGGGTGTCCGCGCGCAGGGCTTCGATGATATGGTCGATGACAAAGATCATCTGGTCGGGGAAGCTGGTAAGCTCGGCGGCGTGCTGTTCGGCAGCGGCACAGGCGTTGTCCAGCAGCTGGTAGCTCACCCGGGCCAGCAGGGCCTGCGTGACCGAACCCTTATCGGCAAAATAGAGGTAGAATGTGCCCTTGCCCACCTTGGCGCGGGAGGTGATATCCTCCACGCTGGTCTTGGAGGTGCCCCGCTCCAGAAACAGCTCGTAAGCTGCGTCCAGAAGCGCACGGCGCTTTTCCTGTTTCTTTCCTTCCACGGTGCTCATAGCTTGCTGCATCCTCTTTTCTGACGTTGTTTTGTCGTGTAAACAATATTTTAGCAGGGAGAAGGGAAGAGCGCAAGAGCAAAAGCCCCCGGACAAGCTATACAATTTTTGCTTTGTGATAAGAAAACTGACTTTTGGTCATTTTTTATCTTGACACCTTGCGTCGATTGGTTATAATAGTGCTTGCTCGGAAATGACCGCGGGTCATTTTTGGGGCAGATCCAATCAACTTTCGTATGGAGGGTTCCCATGAAAAAGATCGCACAGAGCATCGTGCGTCTGCGCAAGCTGATCTTAACAGTAGCGGTCCTGCTGTTGATCCCTTCCGCAATCGGCGCGGTTGCTACCCGCATCAACTATGATGTCCTGACCTATCTGCCGCAGGAGCTCGACTCCATGATCGGCGAGGTAGCGCTTGAGGACGACTTCCATCTGGCCTCCACCGGTATGATCACGGTGGAAGGCCTGCCTACCAATGAACTGATCGCCATGAAGAAGGACATTGATGCGGTGCCCGGTGTCACACAGACCTTCTGGCTCAGCGATGTCATCGACCCCAGCATCCCCACCGAGATGCTGCCCGCGGATGTCCAGCAGTTCATGTTCGGCAAAAACGATTCCACCATGCTCATTGTCCGGTTTGATGCGCCCAGCGCCAGCGACGAGACGATGAACGCCGTCCAGCAGATCAAACAGGTGCTGCGGCACGACTGCTACTTTGGCGGCATGAGCGTCATCTTGCAGGATACCAAGGCGCTGATCAATAAAGAGATGCCGCTGTACATCCTGTGCGCTGTGGGTGCCAGTATGCTGGTGCTGTTCCTCTCGCTGGAGAGCACCATTACGCCTGTGCTGTTCATGCTGGGCCTGCTGTTCCCCATTGCGTACAACTTTGGCACCAACATCTTCCTGGGTCAGATCAGCTACATCACCCAGGCGCTTTCCACGGTGCTGCAGTTGGGCGTGACGATGGACTTCTCCATCTTCCTGCTCCACCGTTATCAGGAGGAAAAGGAACTCCGCTCCTCCAACGAGGAAGCCATGGTGACCGCCATCTGCAAGACCATGACCTCCATCACCGCTTCCTCCCTGACCACCATTGCGGGCTTCCTGGCACTGTGCGCCATGCGCCTGACGCTGGGCCGCGATATCGGTGTTGTTATGGCAAAGGGTGTGGCGCTGGGTGTCATCTGCACCATCGTCATCCTGCCTGCTTTGATCCTGACCTTTGATAAGCAGGTCGAAAAGTACAAGCACCGCACCATCGTTCCCAAGCTGACCAAGCTCAGCTACTTTGTTTCCAAGCACGCAATGCCCATCGTGGTCGTCTTTCTTGTGCTGCTGGTGCCCTTTGTGGTGGCCCAGCAAAAGACCGAGGTCTACTACACCCTGTTCGACTCGCTGCCCCAGGACCTGACCGGTATCGTTGGCACCAACAAGCTGGGCGAGGACTTTGGCATGACCACCTCCCACTTTATTCTGGTGGATGAGGACCTGACCGCAACGCAGGTGTCTGACCTCTGCGATGAGCTCAAGGATGTGGACGGCATCACCCAGGTGGTGAGCCTGGATTCCATCACCGGCCCGGGCTTCCAGACCGAGCTGCTGCCCGACAGCGTGACCGAGATCCTGCAGTCCGGCGGCTACAAGCTCATTCTGGCCAACAGCTCCTATAAGACCGGCACCGATGCCATCAATAACCAACTGACCGAGATGAACGACCTTATCAAGGCGGTTGACCCCAACGGTGTCATCACCGGCGAGGGTGCCATGACCAAGGATCTGATCGAGGTCGCGGACGTGGATTTCAAGAACGTCAACGTCTGGTCGATCATGGCAGTCGCTGCCATCATCCTGATCTCCTTCCGGAGCCTGTCCATCCCTGTGCTGCTGGTTGCCAGCATCGAGGCCGCCATCTCCATCAATATGGGCATCCCGTACTTCACCGGTACCCAGCTGCCCTTCATCGCCAGCATCGTCATCGGTACCATCCAGCTGGGCGCGACTGTGGACTACTCCATCCTGATGACCACCCGTTATCACGAGGAGCGCAGCTATGGCCGCACCCCGCAGGAAGCTGCCCAGCAGTCGCTGGAGCACTGCAGCCAGTCCATCCTGACCAGCGGCTTGACCTTCTTTGCCGCTACCGTCGGCGTGGCCGCCATCAGTAAGATGGAACTGCTGCAGAGCATCTGCCGGCTCATCTCCCGCGGCGCACTGATCAGTATGGCTGTCATTCTGGTCGTTCTGCCCGCCGCCCTGATGCTGTGCGACTGGATCATCCGCCACACCACCCTCAAGTGGATGGTAC
>ERZ1106976.727-NODE-727-length-36410-cov-4.562784_pt1 | contig 36410 bp, 32 predicted proteins | sample MGYA00403687_ERZ1106976 | MGnify/ENA primary metagenome ERZ1106976 (study PRJEB35170, sample SAMEA104062446) | human gut metagenome | biome: human gut; feature: human-associated habitat; material: faeces | place: Denmark | collected 2013-02-22 ... | reverse complement strand
ACATTCGTCACAAAAAATAACGCAATAGGAGCCGCTATTGCTTGTATTTTTTGTGGAGTTGTTGTATAGTGCAACAACTCCTGAATCCCGAAAAATCTGGCGGCGCATCTGTACTGTCATAACCCGGCGGTATTGCCTTAACGCAACAGTCCGAGAATCTTCAAAAGCTTTTACCTGCCGGGAAAATTCGCCGGCAAACATTTATCAAAGTTTTTGGAATTTTTAAGACCTTTTTTAAAAAGGTCTTAAATGGGGTTTGGGGCAATGCCCCGAAAGTCTCTCTCGTTAAAAAGTCCGGCAGAATCGGCTTTGGATTCCGGGATATCCAAATAAAAAGTTCTTTGATAAAGGAAGGGAGCAGAAATGATCATTATTACAGACGGAAAGCTTTTTTCGGCGGAAGAAGGAAAGCTGCTTCCGATAGAAAGCGGAATACTGAAAAAGTACATAAATGTCGCAAGAGAAAGCGCCAGGCGAAACGAATGGAAATATTCGGGAGACGGAGCAAAATTTACAGGGACATACGTTCCTCATTCGGACGCCGACAGTGCCGTGGAAGCGATTTCCTCAAGAGTAACCGACGTTGATTTTCTTTCGGACGGTACGATGCTCTATTCCCTGTATATAAACGGTTCTGCGGGAATCTATGCCAAACCGCCGGACGGCGGAGAAGAGGGGATTTTTATATCCGATAATGAGTATCGGTACCGCGATATAGCTGTGAACGGAGAGCGGGTTTTGGTGACGGCGGAGGCTGCCGGCGAATGCCATATCGGTATGATAGAGGCGGGAAGCAGAGTCTGTGATTTTCTCACGGAGGGTTCGAGCCGCGAATCGTCGCCGTCATGGTCAAAAATATATCCGGATTGCTTTTATTATGCAAGCGCCGGACTTGAGGAGCAAACAGTCAATGAAGAAAATTCCCGCTCCTCGTATGACGATATGTCTGTTGCGGACATGATGAAGGCGATGAAAAATAACCCTTCTGCAGTGAAGCGAAGGCAGGGACCTTCCGGTATTTTCCGGATGAATATGAGCAGCTATGAAATTGACGAGCTGCTTATCGACGACAGGTATAATTATACCTGTCCGACCGAGGACGATGACGGCGGTTTATGGTTTATCCGGTATCCCTACCGATATGATGCCGGAGATAAAAAGAAGCTTTCGACGGTGCTGAAGGATATTGTTCTCTTCCCGGTGAGGCTTTTCGGCGGGATTCTCGGTTTCTTTGATTTTTTTACCATGAAATATTCGGGGAAAACCCTTAACAGCTCGGCAGGAGCCGCAAAAAGCAAATCCGAGAGCCAGCGTTTTGTCTTGGGTAATCTTATCGACGCGGAGCGCGAGCTGAAGCGCAACAGCGAACACGGCGAGGAATATCCGGGCTATGTGCCGCGGGAATACGAGCTTTGCAGAATGAATAATGGAAAAACAGACGTCATGGCGAGGGGAATCTGTGCTTATGCTCTGCGCGGCGGCGATGTGTACTGTTCAAACGGCTCGTATGTACTCAAGCTTGGGGACGGAAAGCCCGAAAAGATATGCAAGGCGGATAATGTCACGGCGATATGCTTGAAAAACGGGGAAAGATAAAGAAAGGAGTTACATTCTGTGAATACGCAGCATTTTAAATACGCTCTTGAAGTGGAGAAGACCGGCTCGATTACGCAGGCGGCGGAAAATCTTTTTATGGGACAGCCGAATCTCAGTAAATCGATAAAGGAGCTTGAGGATAATCTGGGTATCGTAATCTTTAAAAGAACCTCTCGCGGCGTTGTCCCGACTGCAAAAGGAAAGGCTTTTTTGAAATATGCAAAAAATATCCTTTCTCAGATAGAGGAGATGCAGACCGTCTGCAAGAACGATATTCCCGATATGCAGACCTTTAATGTCTGCGTGCCGCGAGGGAGCTATGTTTCGTTTGCCGCGATGAGCTTTGTATCGTCTCTCGACGTTTCAAAGCCGATAGACGTGAATCTTGGGGAAACAACCTCGATTGACGGCATGAATATGGTTTCGGACGGGATTTTCAATATCGGAGTTATCCGCTATCAGACGCAGTACGAAAACTATTTTTGCGATTATCTGCGCGAGAAGGGACTGTTGTCGGAGACAATATGGGAATTTGAAAGTCTTGCTGCCATGTCGGAATCACATCCGCTGGCGAAAAGGGAGATCCTGTCTCTCTCCGATTTCGCACCGTATACCGAGATCACACACGGGGACTGCAGCGTTCCTTATATTAATGTTGCGCAAAGTGAGAATATGTCTCTCAGTCTTTCCGGGAAAAAGGTTATCAATCTCTATGAGGGAACCAATCAGTACTCCATTCTCTCCATGATGTCGGGCGCTTTCATGTGGGTATCTCCTACTCCGGAGGATATTCTCAAAAGGTATTCTCTTGTACAGAGAAAATGCGACGCTCCCGCTCATAAATATAAGGATGTGCTTATCTACCGGGACGGAAGCCGTCTCAGTTATCTTGACAGAAAATTTTTGGATAAGCTCTACGAGGTTAAAAACAGTGTTTCTTTCAGAGGAGAGAGATAACCGGTAAGCAGATAAAAGTCTTTTTCTGTCGTATTGAATGATGTGCGACAAGAAATACGTCTCGTTTTTGTGGCAAAATGCTATAAGGAATGAGCACCCTTTTGGTGATTTCGCAGACAAACCTCTTTTTGATATTCCCGATTGGAATTATTGATATTCATTTTTGGAATGTTATGTTGCTTTAATACGGTCTGAATTTTGAATTAAATAAACATTTTTTTTAAAAAAGCGGGTTTTTTACCCGCTTTTTTGTGAATATAATGGAATTGAAACATATTTATTTTAAGATTGCTTAAATCGATAAAAATATATCGATATGCGTTATTTACATTTCCATTTTGCCAATTCCTTTGATATAATAATAATGTAAAAGGCGAAGATTTTGAGAATAAAGGAAGTTCGCCGGGAAAGGAACTCATTGAAATGGGAAGAAAAGTTGCCATAATCGGTGCGGGAAATGTCGGCGCGACAATTGCATACACGCTTGCAGTCAGCGGAAATGCTTCTGAAATCGTAATGATCGACATAAATGAAAAAAAGGCGTTGGGAGAGACGATGGATATCCGTCAGGGCGCTCCCTATATAGCTCCTATCAATATTTATGCCGGTGATTACGAGGACGCCAGAAATTCGGATATTGTGATTCTTACCTCCGGTATTGCCAGACGTCCCGGACAGTCCCGTCTTGACCTTGCTCAGACCAATGTCAATATAACGAAGAGCATTATTCCCCAGATTACAGCGGTTGCCCCCAACGCGGTGTATATTATCGTAAGTAATCCGGTCGATATTCTTACTTATGTTTTCTGCAAACACTCCGGAATACCGGAGAATCAAATCATCGGTTCCGGTACCATTCTTGACACGGCGAGACTCCGTTCGCGTCTTGCGGAAATTTTCTCAATCAATATGCAGAATGTTCACGGCTGCGTTCTCGGAGAGCACGGCGACTCCTCCTTTGTGCCGTGGTCTCTTATCACGATTTCCGGCACGCCGGTCGATACCTATGCGCAGGCAAAGGGACTTGATATCGAGGGATGCGGCTTTAACCATGCTGAAATAGAGGACTATGTAAGAAAATCCGGCGGGATTATTATCGACGACAAGGGGGCTACCTACTACGCCGTGTCGCTGTCTGTAAATCATATTTGTAGCTGTATCTTCAGAGGAATCGATACCGCGCTTCCTGTGTCCACCATGATGAACGGAGAGTACGGCATCAGCGATGTCTGTATCAGCACACAGTCGATTATCGGAAAGGGCGGCGTCACCGGAAAGCTGATTTCCCCTATGACAGAGGATGAAATTGCGAAGCTTCGGGCAAGCGCCGATAAGCTGAAATCGGTTATATCCAGTCTTACAATATAAAATATAAGGGCACCTCCAAAACACCTCACTGCACAAGATCGGCTTGCTCTGTTTTCCGTCATTCGTTACAAAATCCTTGACAGACGTCGTGCGCTGTCTGCGGAATTTCTGCTTAGACTGACGAAAAATTTCTTTGCTGACTATGAGCATTGCATTTTGGAGGCACCCTAAAGAAAAATATAAGGAAACAGAAAAGGGAGACACAGATGGACTATCGTATAGAACATGACTCAATGGGAGAAGTCAGAGTCCCGGCAGATAAATATTGGGGGGCTCAAACCGAGAGAAGCCATGAGAATTTCAAAATAGGCGTGGGAATTGAGACGATGCCGCGCGAGATTACCCATGCTTTCGGAATACTGAAAAAAGCGGCGGCAATTGCCAATCATGAGCTTAAGCCCGAAAAAATGACCGCAGAAAAGCTTGAAGTGATTTCAAAAGCCTGCGACGAGGTGATTTCGGGGGAGCTTAACGATCATTTCCCTCTTGTGGTATGGCAGACCGGAAGCGGTACGCAATCCAATATGAACGCAAACGAGGTTATCGCAAACCGCGGCAACGAGCTTGCTGGCAAAAAGCTTCTTCATCCGAACGACGATATCAACATGAGCCAGTCGTCAAACGATACCTTCCCGACGGCGATGCACATTGCTGCCGTTCTCGGTATAGAGGATAAGCTCTTTCCTGCCGTCGATCTGCTGATAGATACCTTTAAGCGTCTGGAAAGTGAAAACGAGGACGCGGTAAAGTGCGGACGCACTCACCTGCAGGACGCCACTCCTATCAAATTTTCTCAGGAGATAAGCGGCTGGAGAACCAGCCTTGAGAGAGACAGACAGATGCTTGCACTTTCTCTCCCCGTTCTGAAAGAGCTTGCTCTCGGCGGAACCGCCGTCGGAACCGGACTGAACGCGCCGAAGGGCTTTGATACCAAGGTGGCAAAGGCAGTTTCCGAGATTACCGGCAAGAGCTTTGTTACCGCCGGCAATAAGTTCCATGCGCTCACATCAAAGGACGAGCTTGTATTCGCGCACGGAGCAATTAAGGCGCTTGCCGCCGATATGATGAAGATTGCCAACGATGTAAGATGGCTTGCCTCCGGTCCCCGCGACGGTCTGGGCGAAATCTTCATTCCCGAAAACGAGCCGGGCTCCTCCATTATGCCCGGAAAGGTCAATCCTACTCAGTGCGAGGCTGTCACTATGGTTGCCGTTCAGGTTATGGGCAACGATGTCGCTGTGGGAATGGCGGCTTCTCAGGGGAATTTTGAGCTTAATGTATTTATGCCTGTATGTATCTATAACTTTCTTCAGTCTGTAAGACTTCTGTCGGAAGCTATTGTTTCTTTCAACAATAACTGCGCGGTCGGAATTAAGGCGAACCGTGAAAAGATGAGCTATAATCTTCATAATTCTCTTATGCTCGTGACTGCGCTTAATCCTTATATCGGATATGAAAACGCCGCCAAAACGGCAAAGAAAGCCTATCGTGACAATATCTCTCTCAAGGAAGCCTGCGTTGCGCTCGGTTTCCTTACGGCAGAGAGATTCGATGAGGTGTTCCATCCCGAGCAGATGGTCTGATTTTACTGAAAAATTTCACACCGCGCCGGCGAAAGATACGGCGCGGCTCCGCAATTTTATGAAAGGATATTTCCTCTATGAAATACAGCTATTATCCCGGCTGCACTTTAAAAACAAAGGCAAAGGAGCTTGACAGATATGCAAGGCTTTCCGCCGAGGCGCTGGGAATCACACTGAACGAGCTGCCGGAATGGCAGTGCTGCGGTGGAGCTTATACCACCGCTCAGGACGAAATTGCAACAAAGCTTGCCTCGGTCCGGGCAATTACGGCGGCTGAGAAGGAGGGAGGAGAGCTTGTAACCCTTTGCTCTGCCTGTCACAATGTTCTCAAGCGCGTGAACCATGATTTGCTTACAAACGAGGAGTTTGCGGCAAAGGTAAACAATTATATGAAGCCGGAGCAGCCTTACGGCGGGACGACAAAGGTGATTCATTATCTTGAGATGCTTCGCGACAAGGTCGGCTTTGACGAGCTGGCAAAAAAAGTAGTAAAGCCCTTTACCGGAAAAAAAATCGCCGCTTATTACGGCTGTCTGTTGCTTCGTCCCGGCAAAGTACTTGCCATGGACAATCCGGAAAATCCCGAAATTATGGAGAATTTTATACGGGCTATCGGAGGCGTTCCGGTGATATATCCCTATCGCAACGAGTGCTGCGGAGGCTATATCGCTCTTGAGGATAAGGCACTTGCCAGGAAAAAAAGCAATGCCGTTATGAAAAGCGCGGAAGGCTTCGGGGCGGATTTGCTGATAACCGCATGTCCTCTGTGTCTTTATAACTTAAAAAATACCGATGATTTCGGCACAGAAGTGCATTATTTTACCGAGCTGCTTGCCGAAGCTCTCGGAATCAAGGAGTGAGGAGGTGTTTTTTATGAGTAAGGAAACGAACAGAGATAAGGAACAGATTCTTCGCTCAAGCGGAGTGAATGTGCTCAAGTGCATGAGATGCGGAAAATGCTCCGGCACCTGCCCGTCATATGACGAAATGGAATACCATCCGCACGAATTTGTATATATGGTGGAAAAGGGCGAGATTGAAAAGCTTATGGCTTCCGAATCGGTTTTCAAATGTCTTACCTGCTTTGCCTGCGTCGAGAGATGTCCGAGGGGGGTTGAGCCGGCAAAAGTGATCGAGGCGGTGCGGCTTGAGATGATCAGGAAGCAGGGACAAAATCACCTGAAGGCGGACAGGATTCCCGAACTGCTTGACGATGAGATGCCGCAGCAGGCGATTGTTACCGCCATGAGAAAATATGCAAAGTGATCGAAAGGATAAACGATAATGCAGAGAATCGGAGTATTTGTCTGTCATTGCGGAACCAATATAGCCGGTACGGTGGATGTAAAGGCTGTCGCGGAAGCGCTGAGAAGCGAGCCGGGCGTTGTATTTTCTACCGAATACCAGTATATGTGTTCCGAAGCCGGACAGAATATCATAAAAAATGCTATCAGAGATAATAAGCTTACCGGCGTTGTCATCTGCTCCTGCTCGCCGAGAATGCACGAGGCGACCTTCAGAAAGACAGCTTCCGCCGCAGGGCTTAACCCCTATATGGTGGAAATCGCCAACATAAGAGAACAGGTGTCCTGGATACATAAGGATATGAAAGCAGGTACCGAGAAGGCAATCATTCTCGGACGCGCTGCAATCGCAAAGGTCAGCTTAAACGCGCCGCTTATCCCAGGAGAAAGTCCGGTTGTAAAGCGCGCACTGGTTATCGGGGGCGGTATTGCCGGCATTCAGACTGCGCTTGATATCGCGGACGCCGGCTTTGAGGTGGATATTGTCGAGAAGGAGCCTACGATCGGCGGGAAAATGACTCAGCTTGATAAAACCTTCCCTACGCTTGACTGCGCCGCCTGTATCCTCACGCCTAAGATGGTGGATTGCGCGCAGAATGAAAAGATAAAGATTTATTCCTACAGTGAGGTTTCGGCGGTCAAAGGCTTTGTCGGAAACTTTACGGTAACGATTAAGAAAAAAGCAAGATACGTTGACGAGCTGAAATGCACCGGCTGCGGAGAATGTACCGAAAAATGTCCTCAGAAGAAGGTGCCGAATGCCTTTAACCTCGGCCTTGATAATCGCCGCGCGATCTATATTCCCTTTGCGCAGGCGGTCCCGAAGGTTGCTACGATCGATGCCGATTACTGCAATATGCTTAAAAACGGCAAATGCGGCGTTTGCGCAAGGGTATGCGGAGCAGGTGCGATTGACTATCATCAGAAGGATACCTTTGTTGAGGAGAGATACGGTGCGATTGTGGTTGCCACCGGTTTTAATCCGATAAAGCTTGACGCTTACGAGGAGTACGGATATTCCCAGAGCAAGGACGTTATTACCTCTCTTGAGCTTGAAAGACTTATGAATGCTGCGGGGCCGAACGGCGGAACGCTGCTTCGCCCCTCGGATAAAACGCATCCCCATACCATTGTATTCGTTCAGTGCGTAGGCTCGCGCTGCGACGACGGAAAAGGGAAAAGCTATTGCTCCAAGATTTGCTGTATGTATACGGCCAAGCACGCCATGCTTATCAGGGAAAAATATCCCGATACCGAGGTTTATGTGTTCTATATTGACGTGCGTACCCCCGGAAAGAATTTTGACGAGTTCTACCGCCGCGCCGTCGAGGAATACGGAGTGCATTACATAAAGGGCATGGTCGGTAAGGTCGCTCCTCAGCCTGACGGAACGCTTCTTGTTCAGGCCTCCGATCTTCTTGCCGACGAACAGCTTAAGGTAAACGCCGATCTTGTGGTGCTTGCCGCTGCCATTGAACCCGATAAAACGGCAAGAAGTCTCGGTACGATGCTTACCGCAAGCATGGATACAAACGATTTCTTTACCGAAGCTCATCCCAAGCTTCGTCCTGTTGAGAGCCCTACGGCGGGTATCTATCTCTCGGGAGTATGTCAGGGACCGAAGGATATTCCGGAGACGGTCTCTCAGGCGGGAGCCGCCGCTGCAAAGGTGATCGGACTTCTTGCCAAGGATAAGCTTACCTGCAATCCCTGCGTGGCACATTCCGATGAAATGCTCTGCAACGGCTGTTCCTCCTGTGAAAAGGTATGTCCCTATGGAGCCATTACCTATTCGGATAAGGAATTTCGCGGACCTAACCGTACCACGCTCATACGCCGCGTAGCATCGGTCAATGAGGCGGTATGTCAGGGATGCGGCGCCTGCACCGTAGCCTGCCCGTCGGGCGCTATGGATCTTAAGGGCTTCTCAAACAGTCAGATTATGGCGGAGGTTGACGCAATATGCAAGTAAACGATACAGAATTTAAACCTAAAATAGTTGCTTTCTGCTGCAATTGGTGCTCGTATGCCGGAGCCGATCTTGCCGGAACGAACAGACTTCAGTATCCGGCGGATGTAAAGATCATCCGCGTTCCCTGTTCCTGCCGCGTAAATCCGATTTTCATACTCCGCGCCTTTCAGAGGGGGGCTGACGGTGTGATTCTCTGCGGATGCCACCCCGGAGACTGTCACTACACGACGGGAAATTATTATGCAAGACGAAGAATGACGCTTCTGTTCTCAATGCTCGATTATCTCGGAATAGAAAAAGAGCGCACCCGCGTCGAGTGGGTTTCCGCCGCCGAAGGCGCAAAATTTGCCGCAACAATGAACGATTTCGTTGAAACGGTTACAAAGCTTGGTCAGAACAAGAGACTGGAGGATTTAAGATGCAGGAAATAATGAAAAAACGTGCTTCCGAACTCCTTCTTGACGGAACGGTAAACCGTGTGATCGGTTGGAAAGCCGGAGACTTTGTTTACGATATAACCCCGGCGGTTTTTGAAAGCGCGGAAGAGCTTGAAAAAGATTTTGTGTATACCGCGTTCTGCGGCAGCAATCTTTCCAAGTATCTGGTTAAGGAAGCGAAAAAGCCCGGGAAAACTCTTGTTTTTCTCAAGCCCTGTGATTCCTACAGCTTTGCACAGCTTTTGAAGGAGCACCGCGTCAGCCGCGACAGCGTATATGCGGTTGCGGTTGAATGTTGGGGTAAGGCAGATATTGACGGAATCAGAGAAAAGGGAGTAAAGGGAATTACCGGAATTTCCGAAAGTAACGGTGTTCTTACGCTTAAGACAATATACGGAGAACGCGAGCTTCCTCTTGGCGAGGTTCTGCTCGAAAAATGCGCTTCCTGTAAGACGAAGAAGCACGCGATTTATGACGAGCTTCTCGGAGAAGAAGGCGAGGCGGTTGCCGACTGCGACCGATTCGGCACGGTAAAGGCGCTTGAGGCTATGACGCCCGATGAGAGATACGAATTTTGGAGAGGCGAGCTTTCACGCTGTATACGCTGCAATGCCTGTCGGAACGTATGTCCTGCCTGTACCTGCGAAAAGTGCGTGTTTGACAACGATAACTCCGGTATCGCGCAAAAGGCTGCCGCGGATTCCTTTGAGGAAAATATGTTCCATATTATCAGGGCATTTCATGTGGCGGGACGCTGTACCGACTGCGGAGAGTGTTCAAGGGTATGTCCTCAGAAAATACCGCTTCACCTTCTCAACAGAAAATTTATTAAGGATATAAACGAGCTTTACGGAGAGTATCAGGCAGGGGCGGATCCCGATACCCGTCCACCGCTTACCGACTTCAAAACGGCAGACGCTGAGCCGAGCATTGTTTATAAGAGAGGAGAAAAGTGATATGTACAGAATTTCGGAAAAGAAAATAGACCGGCTTTTCTCTCTTGCCGCCGAAAAGAGCAAGCTCTATATTCCCGCCGACACAAGCGCGGGAACGGCGCAGTTCATGCCGTGGAAGGAAGGCATGAAGCGAACCTCCGCACATAATACCGTGAGAAGCGCAAAGGATTTCTTCTTTCCTCAGACCGAAAATCTTGTCAGCTTTCGGATGGAAGGGAAGAATATCGAAGTAATCGACGAGAGAAAGGAAAACGAGGATTTTGTGATCTTCGGAGTCCGCGCCTGCGATGTAAGAAGCTTTTCCATTCTTGACAAGGTGTTTCTTGCGGAGCCGGTTGACAGCTACTATAAAAACCGCAGAGAGCACGGAACGATTATTTCTCTTGCCTGCAATATGCCGGAGGAAACCTGCTTTTGCAGTGCTTTCGGAATAGACTGCGCTTCGCCGGAGGGGGATGCCGCGGCTTATCATTATGAGGGGTATTTCTATTTTGACGCGCTGACCGAAAAGGGAAAAGCGTTTGTCGAATCGGTGAAGGAGCTTCTTGAGGAATGTGACGACGCGCCGGTATTGGCTTGCAGGAAGAATATAGATGAGATAAAAGCTAAGCTGCCGCTTGCCAAGCTGACGACGGAGGGCTTCGGCGGAGACAAAATGATGGAACTCTTTAACTCCGAAAAGTGGGCAGAGCTTTCGGAAGCCTGTCTCGGCTGCGGAACCTGTACATTTGTCTGTCCGACCTGTCAGTGCTACGATATCAGAGACTTTGATACCGGACACGGCATCAAGCGATTCCGGTGCTGGGACAGCTGTATGTATTCCGACTTTACCAAAATGTCGGCGGGGCAGCCGCGTCTTACGCAGCTTGAACGCTTCAGACAGAGATTTATGCACAAGCTCGTTTATTTTCCCGCCAATAATGACGGCGAGTTCGGCTGTGTGGGCTGCGGCAGATGTCTTTCCAAATGCCCGATTTCAATGAATATTGTGAAGGTAATGAAGAAGCTTGCGGAGGATGACAAATGAATAACGAAACGCTGATACCACAGATTGTTACGGTTGCCGACGTCAGAATCGATACGCCGGATGTAAAAACCTTCCGCGTCCTTACTCCCGACGGGAAAAAGCCCTTTCTTCATAAGCCGGGACAGTGCGCCATGCTTTCGGTGCCCGGCGTCGGAGAGGCGATGTTTTCGATAACCTCTTCTCCTACGAATACAGAATACATGGAATTCAGTATCAAGAAATGCGGTTGTCTTACGAATTGGCTGCATGCGCTTGAAGTCGGACAGCAGCTGACGATAAGAGGACCTTACGGAAACGGTTTTCCGGTCGATACCGAGCTGAAAGGGAAGAATCTTCTCTTTATTGCGGGAGGTATCGGGCTTGCGCCGCTTCGCTCCGTGATTAATTACTGCCGTCATTACCGTGAACGTTACGGCACGATAGATATCGTTTACGGTTCCCGTTCCAAGGATGACCTTGTGGACTATCAGGAGATCATAAACGAATGGTGTGAGACGGAGGGAGTAAACGTACATCTCACCATTGACCGTGAACAGGAGGGATGGGACGGTCACGTCGGCTTTGTTCCGAACTATGTGAAAGAGCTGAATCCCGATATTTCCAAAACGGTTCTGATGTGCGGTCCTCCGATTATGATCAAGTTTACGCTTGCGGGACTGAAAGAGCTTGGTTTTAAGGACACGCAGGTTTACACCACTATGGAGCTTCGCATGAAATGCGGAATCGGCAAATGCGGACGCTGCAATATTGGAAATAAATATGTCTGCAAGGACGGACCGGTGTTCAGGTTTGATCAGCTCGGAGAGCTTCCGGACGAATATTGACCGAAAAAGTGTTTATTCATGCGGTGATTGCATAATGACCGCGCGTCAGATGTTGAAAATCGCTCGGACAGGAGCTTTCCCTCTCAGACGGCATGGCTTGTTCCCCGGTCAGTGCGGGGCGACTCCCACGGATTGCGGCGCTGCTGAGCGCTCTTCTCTCTCAAACCGCCTGATTTGGGAAAACAGCTCTGCCGGCTGTCTGCCGCAGATTATGCAGTCCCCTTATCGAATTTTTATTGCCGCTTTAATCTATTACCGTAAGGAGAAGAATATATATGGAAAACATGGTAAATATTTACCTCTATGGCAAGAAATATGAAGTGCCCTCCAATCTCACCATTATGGGCGCGATGGAATATGCCGGATATCAGCTTGTACGCGGCTGCGGCTGCCGCAACGGCTTTTGCGGCGCATGCGCTACTATTTACAGAATCAAGGGAGACCGCGAGCTTAAGGTGTGTCTTGCGTGCCAGACGAAGGTAGAGGATAATATGTATATCGCAACCCTGCCTTTCTTCCCGCTTATCAAGCAGGTGTACGATATCGAAAAGATCAAGCCCACCGAACAGATCATGATGCAGCTTTATCCCGAAATTTATGCCTGCATCGGCTGCAATGCCTGCACAAAGGCGTGTACGCAGGGACTTAACGTTATGCAGTACATAGCCTATGCGCAAAGAGGCGAATACGAGAAGTGCGCAGAGGAATCCTTTGACTGCGTCATGTGCGGCGTATGTTCCTCGCGCTGTCCCGCCGGAATCTCTCATCCGCAGGTAGCGCTGCTTGCAAGACGTCTTAACGGAAAATATCTTGCTCCGGCGTGCGAACACCTTGAGAACAGAGTAAAAGAAATCGAAAACGGCGACTTCAAGGAGCTTCTGGAAGGACTTATGCAAAAGCCGATTTCCGAAATCAAAGAGCTCTATAACAACCGCGAGATAGAGAAATAAGGGGGAGAACGACAATGTATAACAAGGAAATGCTTGAATCGGTAAAAAAGGTTGAGGCAAAGAGAGCGGAAAATGCCGTTCTTGAGCCGAGGAGAATGACTGCTGAGGAAAAGGATACGCTTCTTGCAACCTATCATCCCGATTATAAACAAAATGAGTTTGACGTTCTTAAAATCGGCGCCAACAAGGGCGAAAAGGTTCCCACCGAGCTTGCAGCACTGCTCCAGGCAAACAGCAGAATTAAGCCGGAGAATGTGAAGCTCGATAAAATTGACTATGACGTCGATGTTCTTGTAATCGGCGGCGGCGGGGCAGGCTCCTCTGCGGCGATCGAAGCGCATAACGGCGGAGCCAATGTCATGATCGTGACCAAGCTTCGTATCGGAGACGCCAATACCATGATGGCTGAGGGCGGTATCCAGGCTGCCGATAAGCCAAACGATTCTCCTGCCGTTCATTATCTTGACGCTTTCGGAGGCGGACACTTTGCCGCTAAGCCGGAGCTGCTCTATAAGCTTGTTTCAGAGGCGCCCGACGCGATAAAGTGGCTGAGCAATCTCGGCGTGGAGTTCGACAAGGCTCCCGACGGAACGATGATTACCACCCACGGCGGCGGTACCTCCAGAAAGAGAATGCATGCCGCAAAGGACTATTCCGGCGCCGAGATTATGCGTACGCTTCGTGACGAGGTTTTGAACAGAGGGATTCCCGTCGTTGATTTTACCGCTGCTATCGAGCTTATTCTTGATGAAAACGGCAGAGCTGCCGGAGCCGTTCTTATGAATATGGAGACAAAGGAAATACTTGTTGCGCGCGCCAAAACGGTGATTATCGCTACCGGGGGAGCCGGAAGACTTCATTATCAGGGCTTCCCGACCTCCAATCACTATGGCGCAACCGCGGACGGTCTTGTCCTCGGATACCGCGCGGGAGCCAAGCTTCTTTATGCCGATACGCTTCAGTATCATCCCACCGGCGCCGCATATCCGGAACAGATTTTCGGTGCTCTCGTTACCGAAAAGGTTCGTTCTCTCGGCGCAAAGCTGATCAACTGTGATGGCGAAGCCTTTATGCATCCCCTTGAAACAAGAGACGTTTCCGCCGCTTCCATTATCAGAGAATGCTCTGCCCGCGGCAAGGGTGTTTCTACCGGGGACGGAGTCGGCGTATGGCTTGACACGCCGATGATTGAGCTTAAGAACGGCGAGGGAACGATTGAAAAGCGTATTCCCGCCATGATGCGTATGTTCGGAAAATACGGCATCGATATCAGAAAAGAGCCGATTCTTGTCTATCCCACTCTCCATTATCAGAACGGCGGTCTTGATATCCGACCTGACTGTATGACGACGAATATCGAAAACCTCTATGTTGCCGGAGAAGCTGTCGGCGGAATCCACGGAAGAAACCGTCTGATGGGCAATTCCTTGCTTGATATTATTGTTTTCGGACGCGATGCCGGAAAAGCCGCTTCTTCACACTGCAAGGATGTAAAGGTAGGAAAGCTCACGCTTGACCATGTGAACAGGTTCGCAGAGGAAATGAAAGCCGCCGGGATCGAAACCGATATGGTATCTCCTAAGCTTCTGCCCTCGTATACACACGGCAATCCCGATTTGACTGTAAAAGCGTTCTGAGAAGGAGTTACGTAGTATGACATTATTCGGAGGCGTAATCCCGATTACCGGAATTACTTTCTTTATGTTCTGTATTTTTGCCATTGCCGCTGTCGGGTATTCGCTCGGACGTATTACCATAAAAGGTGTTTCCCTCGGAGACGCCGCGGTTTTCATAGTTGCTTTGGTTTTCGGCTGTTTCCTTTACGATAAGCTTGACGCACAGCTTGTTGTTAAGTCGGGCGGGGAGATGATTCATTATACCTCAAACGCGCTTAAAATTGTTGAAAATCTCGGACTGATTCTGTTTGTGACTTCGGTCGGATTTATTGCCGGCCCCAAGTTTTTTGGAAATATGAAAAAGAACTTTAAGTCCTATGTGCTGATCGGTCTTGTAGTTATCCTTGCGGGCGGAATTGCCGCCGTTGCCTGCATTTATTTCGGACGTATGACAGGCGTTGCTTCCAACAACGAAGAGCTTACCGCGATGGTAGTCGGTTTGCTTTCGGGCTCCCTTACCTCTCCCCCTGCCTTTTCGGCGGCGAAATCCACCGTATCCGCCGAGTACGAAAGTGCGGTTGCCGTAGGACACGGAATTGCCTATATTTTCGGAGTAATAGGCGTTGTGCTTTTCGTGCAACTGATTCCGAAAATGCTTCATGCCGATATGAATAAAGAGAGAGCAAAGCTCGTGGTTGCCGAAGCCGGCAAGGAAAAGAAAAAATCCCGGGCAAGCTGATTGATATGGACGGACACGGTTTTATGGCGTTTTCCCTTGCCGCCGTTCTCGGTACCTTTTTCGGAATGATAAAAATACCGCTTTCCGGAAAGGGGTTAAGCGGTACCTGCTTCTCTCTGACGACAACCGGCGGCTGTCTGCTTGTCGCGCTTATATTAGGGCATTTCGGACGCTGCGGAAAAATCAATCTGATGCCCAAGGATTCAACCCTGAAGATTTTCCGTGAGCTCGGCTTGATGTTCTTCCTGATCGGCGCCGGAATCGCGGGAGGCTCCGGTTTCTTGGAGTTGTTCGACGTTCAGTACTTCTTCTACGGGGTGTTTATGACGATTGTCCCGATGATTGTAGGATTCCTGTTCGCAAAATACGTTTTGAAACTCAGCCTGCTCAATAATCTCGGTTCCCTGACGGGAGGAATGACAAGCACGCCTGCGCTCGGTACGCTGATTAATGTCTGCGGAACCGAGGACGTTGCCTCCGCCTATGCGGCGACCTATCCGGTGGCGCTTATTGCCGTTGTTCTGATTTCACAGTTCTTGATTGTTCTGTTTTAAGGCAGCACCGTATCATTCACGGTTCACGCTTTGGCGGCATATATGCATCGCCACAACTGTTTGGTATTGTTTTAAGGCAATACCGCAAAATGCACGGCTAACGCCTTTGCTGCGCATATGCTTGCTTCTATTCCGTCATACTTTACAATTTTCGTCGGCAGAGGAGCTGCTTCTACCTTCTCAATTGGTATCGTTTGACGAAAAATACGACTTTGCATCTTTACCGTCAGAATCCGGCGGTATTGCCTTAAGTATGAACGGGGACTGCCCTTTTTTGTGCAGTCCCCGTTGACAAATGAGCTTTATTCGTATATAATAAATATAAGATGCAGGAATCGGTTTAAAATCCTGCATTTAACGACAGGAGGACGTTATGGAATATTCTCAGCAGGTGTCTGTTAATACGCTTCAGCGCCTTCCCACATATCTGAATTATCTGAAATCTCTGGATGAGAACGGAAATATATCTTCAACGGAAATTGCAAAGGCGCTCGGACTTAATGACGTTCAAGTCAGAAAGGATTTGTCGGCGGTAAGCTCCGGCGGCAGACCTAAGGTGGGCTATAATATAAAAGGCTTGATTCTGGACCTGAAGGAATTTCTCGGCTATAATGCGGTGAATGACGCGGTGATGGTCGGATGCGGAAACCTCGGAAGAGCGCTTATGTCTTATCGCGGGTTTAGGGAATACGGTCTGCGGATTGTCGCGGGCTTTGATATTTCGGAAGAGCTTTTCGGGAAGGAAGTAAGCGGGAAGCCGATATTTCCGCTTGACAGTCTGCCCGGTTACTGCCGTCAGAACGGTGTGAAAATCGGCGTTATCACGACGCCGGCTCAGTCGGCGCAAAAAGCATGTAATCTCCTTATGGAGGGCGGGATAAAAGCTGTTTGGAATTTTGCTCCCGCTCACATTGCGGTGAATGCCGGAGTGCTTGTCCAAAATGAGAATATGGCTTGTTCCCTTGCGCTTCTCTCCAAGCATCTGAACGAGATGCTTGAGGAAACCGAAAAGTAAAATTTCATGAACGAAAGAAACCTTCGCAGAAAAGGTGTGGTAATAATTTATGATTCCGTACAGCAAACTCCCGACGGAAGAGCTTGAAGCCCTTCTTTTGTCGTTTAAATCGGTATACAAGGAATATCAGGGACTCAATCTTCAGCTGAATATGGCGCGGGGAAAGCCGAGTAACGAACAGCTTGACCTTTCAATGGGCATGATGGATATTCTCGGAAGCGACGACGATCTTACCTGTGAGGATGGGACAGATTGCCGCAATTACGGTGTTCTTGACGGCATACAGGAGGCAAAGCAGCTTCTGGGCGATATGATGGAGGTTCCCGCCGACAATATTATCATTTACGGGAATTCAAGCCTCAATGTCATGTACGATACGATATCGCGCTCCTATACGCATGGCGTTATGGGGAATACGCCGTGGTGCCGTCTCGATAAGGTAAAATTTCTCTGTCCGGTTCCCGGATATGACAGGCATTTTTCCATAACGCAGTATTTCGGTATTGAAATGATCAATATTCCTATGTCCGAGGAAGGTCCGGACATGGATCTGGTAGAGAAATATGTTTCGGAGGATGAGGCGGTCAAGGGAATCTGGTGCGTGCCGAAGTATTCGAATCCTCAGGGATATTCCTATTCCGACGAGACGGTCAGGCGGTTTGCGGCGCTTAAGCCCAAGGCAAAGGATTTCAGAATCTATTGGGATAATGCCTATACCATACATCATTTGTATGATAATGATAAGGATTATATCCTTGAAATACTTGACGAATGCCGCCGTGCCGGAAATCCCGATATGGTTTATAAGTTTGCGTCTACCTCAAAAATCAGCTTTCCCGGCTCCGGTATAGCGGCAATCGCCGCTTCCCACAACAATCTCGACGATATCAAAGCGCAGCTTTCGGTGCAGACGATAGGGCATGATAAAGTCAATCAGCTTCGTCATGTTCGCTTCTTTAGGGATATTGACGGAATGAAGGAGCACATGCGTAAGCATGCCGATATCCTTCGTCCTAAGTTTGAAACCGTGACAGAAATTCTGGAGCGTGAGCTTGGCGGGTTGGAAATAGGTACCTGGACAAAGCCTAAAGGCGGTTATTTTATATCCTTTGATTCGCTGAACGGCTGTGCGAAGGATATTGTCACCCGATGCAAAAAGGCGGGCGTCATCATGACGGGTGCCGGTGCTACTTATCCATACGGTATCGATCCGAACGATTCCAATATACGCATTGCACCGTCGTATCCGCCGCTTGCCGATTTGAAGGTTGCGACCGAGTTGTTTGCGCTCAGCGTGAAGATAGTCAGTATAAAAAAGATTCTTTCAGATAGAAGTGAAGCATGAAAAATGCGGTGTGCCATCATCTTGATAGGCATACCGCGCTTTTTATGCTCTCAGGCAAATAGGCGGGGCTTGTCAGCCCCCTTGTCGGGACACGAATTTCATTCTTCAGAAAAACGAATTTGTATAAAACGATTGAGAGTTCCCCAAATACATAAGGAGCTGATTCAAATTCTGCATTTGAGTCAGCTCCGTTTTGCGTATTATTTAGCTACGCCTTCATATTCGTTAATTTCTTTTAAATCGCTTTCAAGCAGGTTCTTATTCGCAGCAAAAGCGGATGAAAAAAGATTTTGTCCTTCATAAAATGATTTCTGAAGTACGTCCCGGATTCCTCCTATGTCATAATATATTGCCATATCATAGGTTGTATTTTCGAAAATCATATCGATGATTTCAGCCGATTCATCGTCACGAACATATCTTGTTGTAAGAAGCGTTTCATAATAGGTGGGAGTGATATATTGCTTCCCGTAAAACGCAATGGCATTAGTAAGGTAAGCAACGTTTTCGGGCTCTTGAACGCTTGAAGGCATCATAAGACCATACCCGTGATAAAAGTTCACATAGTTTATATATTCCGTCTGCGTTTCGTCATATTTCGGAAAGGGCAGAATTCCAAAATCGTCTGTCATCTCGCGGTTAAGAGGATTTTCAAGAAATCTTGCCATTGTCCAGTTGAAAAGAGAACGGCCCTCCGAGAAAATTTTGAGCGGTCCGTAGGCACATGCAACGTCCCGATGTGCATCCCATGTTTCCGATACATAGAATTTCAGGATTCTGTCAATGGTTTGATGAATTTTTTCGGTGTTTTCTGTAAATTCAATTTTACCGTCGGTTGTGTGAGAAGTCAATCTGTTTCCGGAAGATATTATAAAGGTAGATACGGCATCCATTTGAGAGGAGAAGGCAAATTGGTCATTGTCCGAGGTGATCATGAGATCACCGTCTAAATCCTTGGACATTCCGGCACACAGTTCGTTAAATTTTTCAAGTGTCCAGCTTCCGTCCTTAACGAGCTGATATATGTCGGTGTTCGGGAGCTCCTCGGCTGCAATTTGTTTGTTGAACTGAAGAAGCTCAACCCCGTCATAGTGTTTAAAAAAGAAATCTCCGGCTATCAGATAAAGCTTGTTATTTATGGCAAGCTCATTTTGTATGGATTGATCCCACCAGGCTTTATCAAGAGAAAGCTCATTGCTGTAATCAAGAAGATTATAACAGCAATCATCAAGAATAAGTGCGCGGGAGGAAACATATCTTGTGGCGCAAAGAGAATAGGTATCGTCGGAAGAGCGCATCATTTTGCGCACCTCAGGTACGAAGGTGTCGTTTTCCGAATTCATATTTTCGAGCTTTATTTCAAATGTTTCGGAGACATAGGCGTTTCTTTTGTAAACAACGCTTTCTATTGTTACAGAACTGTCCTTTTCAAGATCGAAATCGGTAAATTCAAGTCCATCCGGCGCATTGTAATCAGAGAATACCCGAAATGTCATGCCGTCAAAGGTTTTTATTTCATGAGGGAACGTGTCGGATTCTGCAGATGTATCCGAAAATGAGTCTTTTGAGGTTTCCGTCATACCCGGTTTCTTTTGGCAAGCCGTGAATAAAAGCAGTGATGTTAAAAGAAACGGCAGGATTCGATGTGTAATTTTCATGTTAATTTCTCCTAAAGATTATCTTTTTTTAGGCAATTGTAAAATGCAGTTTTACAACCCGGAACCGCGATGTGGGGATACGCGCGCTTATCGCCGTCGGCAAAAATCGAGGATTTTGCCGCTCCCTTCGGTGCGCGAACTCGCTTTGCTCGTCTTAAGGAATACCGCCAGGCTCACCTCTTGCGCCTTAACGGTATATCTGCTTGTCCGTTTTCCGTTATACTTCACAAATTTTGTCGGCAGAGGAGTCACTCTTGCCTTCTCAATCTGTATCATCTGACGAAAAATACGACCGCGCTCTGTACCGTAAGAACCGGTGCATTACCTTAAAGGCGTTTTTTGTCGGAAAAGCTGTCGAAAAAACGGATTTTATTATAAATCGTTAACTTTTACAATTGGCTAATCCGAATCAAAGAAAGGAGACTTTTCATTCCGAAAGTCATAGTGGTAACAATGAAAAAAGCAAAAAATATTATTATACTGATTTTATCAGCAGCATCAATCACAAGCTGCTCCAAGCAGCTTGGCACAACAAAGAGCAGTCATTCCGCAGAGTCCTTTTCCGCCGGCGAAGAGCTGACTGCTTCTTTGGATACGAGAGCAATTGAAATACAGGAGGTCGAAAAAATGCTTGACTGTGCCGATGGAATCCAATACGAGTTCTCAGACAGCAAATACAACTTTACCGGAAGGTGGTATGAAAAAGAGATAGACGGGATTTCTCACTATATCACGGTAAACGACGGAAGCGAACTGTACTTTGCCGCTTATGGTACAAATACAGTCGATATATACTTTACCGTGATAACAGAGAAAAAAACACCGTATTTTGCCTACTCGATAGATGGAAGCGAACCGGTTCGCCAGCTAATCACCGAGTCCGCCATTCCTCTTCCGGATAAGGGCGCTCATATTATCCGTATCATTACCGACGGTATCACCGAGAGCGAAAGAAAATTCAGCGGAGAAATCGGTTTTGCATTCAGAGAAGCAGACGCCGGCAATGGCAAAATTATCGGAATCAAGCCGGTCTCCAAAACGATCATGTTTTTCGGAGACAGCATAACAGAAGGAGTACGCGCACTCAGCATGGACGCCGACAGTGACGGAAACAGCGCTACACACTCTTATCCGTGGTATTGTTGCCGAAGCCTCGGCGCGATACCGGTAAACGTTGGATTCGCCGCCTCGGGAATCGTAGGAGCCGGTTCCTTTGCCCCCTGTCTTGAAACGATAGATAAACTCTCGGCAACAAGAAATACCGACAGCATCCCTGCGCCTGATATCGTAATACTTGCTCACGGTCACAACGATATCTATTTTTCCAGCGCTGATTTTGTTCCGAGATATAACGCTGTTCTCCGGAGGCTTCATGAAAAATATCCAGATACGAAAATTGTGATTCTGATTCCTTTCAGCCAAACTCACGCAGAAGATATACGAAGCTGTGCCTCCGAATTCGAATTCATAAAGCTCATAGAAACCGACGGTTGGAATCCCGCTACTACCGACGGAATTCATTTGAGCGCAGCAGGGGCCAAAACTGCCGGATTTAAGCTTGCTTCCGAGCTTGAAAAAATATTCGGAGAAGATTATTTCTGAAGCATCGGAAAATTTCAATAGATTAAGGCAATACCGCACAATAAAGGCGTTAGCTGTGCACTCGGCGGTATTACCTTAAACAAATCCTTTTTACTTATTTATATGGCAAAACTCTTATAAATACTGCCGATACAGGTTTTTAGCATTTCTATACTTCAGCTATCCTGAATTTTTTCTTCCTTCCATAACCTGATTACCCCTATATCACTGAGATTTTTTAACAAAATCATAACAAGAGGAAAGACGAAAAGCCCCGAAAAGCCCATAAATTTATAACCGGTATACATAGCAATTAACGTCACCAAAGGAGATAGACCGGTACTGTGACCGACGATTTTCGGCTCCACAACCTGACGGACTGTCCATATTACCGCAAAAACAATAAGGAGCCCCACTCCCGTATACGTCTCTCCCCGAATTAGAAGTACTACCGCCCACGGTATAAGCACCGTTCCAACGCCCAACACCGGAAGAATATCAATAAGAGCAATAACCGCCGCGAGCGTGAGAGCATAGGGAATCTTCAGGCAAAGAAAACCGATAAGAAGCTGAACAAAGGTAATAAAAAGAATCATCAAATATGCCTTAACATACTTTATTCCCGCTGAAGTCAGCTTTTTTTTCGCTTCAAACAGATGATGACGGGACGAATCGGGAAGCTGATTTGCGATAAAGGAATTGACGCTGTTTACATCGGCTCCCATATAAAAGGTAGCCACTACGAGTACTATAGTAAATAAAATAATCCCCGGAAGCGATGACGCAAAACTCATTACTGCAGCAGGAATTTTAGCGGAAAAAGAGGCAACTGCGCTTTCAATCATCGATGTTGCTGCCTGGCGCACCCGTTCGGCAGCATCTCGGTTTTCGATTCGGTCGAGAAACGGCAGCTTATCGGACATGCTCTCAATATAATCAAAAATGTCTCCCACTGCGTCGGCAGCGTCGGACATCAGATTCTCAGCAAGTCCTCTCATCTCCGATATCACTCTGCTGCACACAGCAATAAGAAGACCGGATATCAGAACAAAAACAAAAAATACACAAATAAAAGATACCATTTTGCGGGGAAGTTTCGTGCGACGGCAAATTCTGTTTATTGCCGGACGGAGAAGCATCGCCGTTATCCATGCAACGACAAACGGCAAAAACGGTTTCAACAGGTATTTTAAAGTTATAAATCCTGCTGTTAAACCAATTATCACATAGGCAGCGATTACAAGAACCTTTTTATATCTCTCCGTCGGAAGATATGACATAGCTTTCCTCCTTCGCATTGGCGATGACAGTTTATCCATGCAGTAAAAAATAATTATCTACCATATTATATACCCTTATTTCATGATAAATTCATCTTACTGTAAAATAAAAAAGGGGATAAAAAGGAAGAGGAAATACAGATGAGGGAAGCGCTTACAAGAGGCACACAGGAAACGGAAAGGGAGCACAGGAGGGAAAGAGTGGATAAAAACTTCTAATAATCATAATAAAAAACATGATAAAACAATAAAAAACCGAGCAAAAATTAAGAGGCTGGAGAAAAATAAAAAGACACTGAAGGCTCCGGCAGACGCGGTTCCATGCAGATACTATGCATGAAAATCGCAAAACGGGCTGTTGCGTTAAGCAACCGAATCGGGTGTTTTTGACTCTATTCTCTTTGAATTATTATGAATTTAAATGGTCAAAATTGCGGATTTCATCCGCAAAACCCGGCTTCGTGGGGCAGTCGCACGTTAGTGCGACTGCCCCTTTCATGCTTCTTGTTCTGAGGTTACTTCTCCGACCTCAACGGTAACGATAAAACCGCTCTTATTGTCTCCGCTTACCGTATAATCTCTGTTAGAGGGGACCGGCAGCTTAATAATTCCTTCATCGGCGCCCGCCACATAAAATATCTCATATCTCATTCCGTCGGCGCAGTCCACCGTTAAATGCTCTCCCGTATATGTGTATTTCTCTGCAAGCAGATTCAAATATTCCTCAAGGCAAAGATTATGAGCCGCCATATAGGTTGCATGAGGCGTTCCGACATATCGGATTTGCCACGGGATATTATATCCGGTGATGGTTTTCTTGTCAGAAGGAAACCGGAATATAAAGCCGTATTCGCTCATATGTTCTTTGAACCAGGCGGCGTTTGCTTCGGAACGGTTGGACAGATTAAAAATCCCGCTGTTGTCGTCGATGTACCCTTGAAGCATAAAGGTTGCTCCGCTGTGATAGTCGCTGCAGCCGGGAAGAGCCGCGCCTGAAGGGTTATTGTCATGAAGCGTTTGCTGCGTATCGAAATCACGGTAAGCAGAGGTGACAATAGCGTCCTTAAAACCGGTTGCCGCTGCATATTCTTCCATCATTTTATTCAGAGCGTTAATAACGCTGATTCTCAAAGACAACGATGCATTTGACACCTTATACGATGCGTTCATATTCCCGTAAAGCGTATCTAATGACGAAGAGGGAAATTTGTAAATATGATCAGCGTCGATCAATACAAGATCGCCGGAACCGATGTCGGAAGCATCTTTGTCAAGGTACTTATATTGGACAGTCGATGGATCCTCTGTCGTGACGTCGGTAGTGTCGGACGTCGATTCGGCGGTATTCTGTTCTGATTGGCTGTCAGAAGCCTCCGTGCTTCCGGAATCAGACGGAGCGTCCGGCACTGCCGTGGGATCACGGAATAATCCCGTCCCCGTAACCGACATAATGTAGACAACCACTCCGATAATAATCAGAACTGCCATTGCCGCTGTGACGCCATTTCTTAAAGCCGCAGAGCCCGATTTCCGCTTATATCTTCTTATAGGCTCGTTTCCTCTGTTGTAATCATTGCCGCTCGTTCCCATTTCCGTAACCCTTTCCTTGATAAATTGAATTTTACAAAAAGCCGTACTCTCTAAAAACGAAAAAATGAAAGCATATATTCCGCCGGTATCGGAGGCTGTGTGTTTCCGGTGTGAAAATCCGATATTTCAGTGATAATGAATAAATCTTTGAAAAAAGCATGCACATTTCGCAGCTTGATTTAGAGGCTACAGCGCGGACGGTACGTTCCCTCGAAGCATAAATGGCTGTTTCCTGCTGTAAAGCTCTTGTTTTTATTTTTGGGAAAGCAAGCGGGGATCACGGATATTCCGAAAATTCCCCGCGTTCTGTTCTTATCGGTAATTTGAGATATCCTCAGAGATATCAAGCAGTTCTTTCACTTCCGCTTCTCTCATGCGGCAAAATTCCTTCATTTGTTCAACCTTTTCGGGCGAATAAGCGGCAAGCGCTTCAGTCGGATATTTTATGGAAGGTGTAAAGCTGCTCTTATACATTCTGTCGGTAACGATTGCTTCCTGAATGTCTACGGAAGTCATTTCTCCGTCTCGCTCGCAGATAAAGACATTTTCTTTCCCTTCAAGCAGCATATCTACTGCGGCAACGCCCATACGGGCGGCGAGCAGGCGGTCTGCAAGAGAAGGAGAGCCTCCTCTTACAATATGGGCAAGACGGGCAAATTTTGTCTCGACTCCGGTTTTTTCCTGAATCGTCTTAGCAAGACCTTCGGAATAATTTTCAACGCCTTCGGCAACGATAACGATAAAATTACGTTTTCCCGCGTTTCTGCATGCTTTAATTTTTTCTATGAGCATATCTTCACTGTAGTTTAAATCTTCCTTTATAACCACTGCGGTAGCTCCCACTGCTATTGCTGTCTCAAGAGCAATATATCCGGCGTTTCTGCCCATTACTTCGACAACATTGCAGCGCGCATGAGACTCGCAGGTGTCGCGAAGCTTGTCAACAACTTCCACTACAGTATTCATTGCCGTGTCAAAGCCGATAGAGTTATCGGTGCAGGTGATATCGTTATCGATAGAACCGGGGATTCCTATACAGGAAATGCCTTTTTTACAGAGGTCGGAGGCACCTCTGAAGGTTCCGTCTCCGCCGATTGTAATGATTCCGTCAATTCCGAATTCACGGCAGGTATCGACCGCCCGGTTAATGCCTGCATCTTCCTTAAATTCAAGGCACCGCGCTGAATAAAGTATGGTTCCGCCTTTTTCAATTATGTTTGCGACATCCTGTGGAGCAAATTTTTTAATGCTTCCTTTTCCTTCAATAAGTCCCTTGTACCCTTCATATATTCCGTAAACTTCGATTCCGCGCTTTATCGCGTATCTCGTTACGGCGCGGACAGCCGCATTCATTCCCGGAGCATCGCCGCCGGAAGTAAGTATACCTATTTTTTTAAATTGCCTTGCCATAATTTATGTCTCTCCTTTATGCCTTGCATATAAATATTATTTCCAACATATGCTATGATAATACATTTTTGAGAAAAAATCAACATTTTGCTTCCGATATTTATTAAATTAAAAAAAAAGACACATTTTATGCGAAAAAAAGCTGTGAGGAAATAAAAATTATAGATTTCGAAATTTCGCTTTACAGCTTTATAAATGAGAAAATATGCTATTTCGCTTATAGCTGAAAAGAAAAAAATGTGCAGTGTGCTGAATTTGTTGTATAAAGTGTCAACCACTTGACAAATATTCAATAAAAGTGTTATAATATATTATGTTTTGTATAAAATTCAAAAATTCTTTTTATACGGACGACAAACAAATTCAAAAGAAAAGGAGGTGCGGTATGCCAACCTTTAATCAGCTCGTCAAGCACGGTCGCTCCGAAAAGGTGTACAAGTCTAAGGCCCCTGTTCTTCAGCATGGCTTTAACACAATCACCAACAAGCAGACCGATCTGAGCGCTCCTCAAAAAAGAGGCGTTTGCACAAAGGTAACCACCACCAGCCCGAAGAAGCCTAACTCTGCGCTTCGTAAGATCGCAAGGGTAAGACTTACAAACGGCATGGAGGCTACTACCTACATTCCCGGTATCGGACATAACCTTCAGGAACACTCTGTTGTTCTTATCCGCGGAGGAAGAGTCCGTGATCTGCCTGGTGTGCGTTATCACATCATTCGCGGTACCCTTGACGCACAGGGTGTTGCCAACCGTAAGCAGGGCCGTTCGAAGTACGGTGCAAAGAGAGGCAAGAAATAAATTTTGCCTTTTGTAAAAGTATCCGACGGAAGGTGATATTGTCCGCCGGAGAATCGTTTGTTTGTCGAATCGGAGTAAAATATACGCGGTTAAGCCGCTTTGATATTTATCCCGGTATCTGACAGTGCACAAACGAAGAATTTTTCGAGTACCTGTGATATCATATTTTTAATGAAGGAGGGAAGTACAGTGCCGAGAAGAGGTCAGATATCAAAAAGAGATGTGCTGCCGGATCCGCTTTACAATTCGAAGCTTGTAACAAAGCTTATCAATAATGTTATGTATGACGGAAAAAAAGGCGTTGCACAGAAAATCGTTTATGACGCTTTCAAGGTAGTTGAGGAGAAGTCGGGAAAGAGCGCTCTTGAAGCGTTCGTTGCCGCTCTTGACAACATTATGCCTGTTCTTGAAGTAAAAGCAAGACGTGTCGGCGGTTCCACTTACCAGGTTCCTATGGAAGTCCGTCCCGAGAGAAGACAGACTTTAGGGCTTCGCTGGCTTGTGACATATGCAAGAACGCGCGGAGAAAAAACCATGGCTGACAGACTCGCCGCAGAGATCGTTGATGCAGTCAACGGAACCGGCGGAGCTGTTAAAAAGCGTGAGGAAACTCACAGAATGGCAGAAGCAAACAAGGCTTTCGCCCATTACAAGTATTAATTTCATCATTCCAGGGGCGTTTTTGCCCTGCGGAACAGTAGTTTAAGGAGAGTCCCATGCCAAGAGAATACCCTTTGGAAAGAACCAGAAACATTGGTATCATGGCACATATCGACGCGGGAAAAACGACAACGACCGAGAGAATCCTGTTTTATACAGGAAGAACTCATAAAATCGGTGAAACCCACGACGGAAGCGCTACGATGGACTGGATGGCGCAGGAGCAGGAGAGAGGAATTACGATCACCTCCGCCGCTACCACCTGTTTCTGGAAAGACAACCGTATAAACATCATCGACACACCCGGACACGTTGACTTCACTGTTGAGGTTGAACGTTCGCTTCGTGTCCTTGACGGTTCTGTTACGGTTTTCTGCGCCAAGGGCGGCGTTGAGCCTCAGTCTGAAACCGTATGGCGCCAGGCTGATCAGTACGGCGTGCCGCGTATGGCGTATGTAAATAAAATGGACATTATGGGCGCCAACTTCTACCGTGTTATAGACATGATGAAGACACGCCTAAAATCACACCCCGTGCCGATTCAGCTTCCGATCGGGGCGGAGGATACCTTCAGAGGTATCATAGACCTAATGAATATGGAGGCTGACGTATATTACGACGAAATGGGCAAGGATATGAGAGTTGAGCCTATTCCGGAGGATATGCGTGAAAAGGCAGAGGAGTATCACAATCAGATGGTTGAGGCTATTGCCGAAACCGACGAGGCACTTTTCGAAAAGTATTGTGAGGGCGAAGAGCTTACCGTTGATGAACTCAAAACCGCACTCAGAAAGGCCACTATCAGTAATCAGCTTGTTCCTGTCGTCTGCGGAACCTCTTATAAGAATAAGGGCGTTCAAAAGCTGCTTGACGCGATCATTGATTATATGCCGTCTCCGGTTGATATTCCCGCTATCAAGGGAATTAATCCCGACACCGAAGAGGAGGACGTTCGCCACGCAAGCGATGACGAGCCCTTTGCGGCCCTTGCCTTCAAGATCATGACTGACCCGTTTGTCGGAAAGCTTTGCTTCTTCCGCGTGTATTCGGGTACGATTGAAGCAGGTTCCACAGCTTATAATCCCGAAAAGCACAACAGAGAGCGTTTCGGTCGTATTCTGCAAATGCACGCCAATGAGCGTAAGGATATCGATAAGGTTTATGCCGGAGATATTGCTGCTATCATAGGCACGAAAAATACGACTACGGGCGATACACTCTGCGATGAAAATCATCCGATCATTCTTGAACAGATGGTGTTCCCGGAGCCCGTTATCAGCGTTGCAATAGAGCCGAAAACCAAGGCGGGACAGGAAAAGATGGGCATTGCCCTTTCCAAGCTCGCCGAGGAGGATCCGACCTTCCGTACCTATACCAATGAGGAGACTGGACAAACCATTATTGCCGGTATGGGAGAGCTTCACCTTGAAATCATCGTTGACAGACTTCTTCGTGAATTCAAGGTCGAGGCGAATGTGGGCGCTCCGCAGGTTTCTTACAAGGAGACGATTCGTAAGGAAGCTACCACTGATATGAAGTATGCACGTCAGTCAGGCGGTAAAGGTCAGTACGGTCATGTTAAGATCACCATTTCTCCCAACGAGCCCGGAAAGGGTTATGAGTTTATCAATACCGTTGTCGGCGGTGCTATTCCGAAGGAATATATCCCCGCAGTCGATGCCGGTATTCAGGGAGCTATGCAGACCGGCGTAGTTGCCGGATATAATGTTGTCGATGTCAAGGTTAATCTCTTTGACGGTTCTTATCATGAGGTTGACTCCTCTGAAATGGCATTCAAGATAGCCGGTTCTATGGCATTCAAGGATGCAATGAAAAAGGCTGATCCGGTCCTTACAGAGCCGATCATGAAGGTTGTCGTCGTCACTCCCGATGATTATATGGGCGACGTTATCGGAGACATCAGTTCCCGTCGCGGCTCGATTCAATCGATGGAGCCTGTTGCGGGCGCACAACAGATTACCGCGTTTGTTCCGCTTGCCGAGATGTTCGGATATGCTACCGAGCTTCGTTCAAGAACTCAGGGACGCGGACAGTATTCCATGGAACCCAGCCATTTTGCAGAGGTTCCGAAATCCATTCAGGAAAAAATCATTGCCGGCAGAAAATAATCCGGCTGTGATAAATAACAAAAGAATATTTTAATTATGGAGGATAATTACAATGGCAAAGGCAAAATTCGAAAGAACCAAACCCCATGTCAATATCGGTACCATCGGTCACGTTGACCATGGAAAGACCACCCTTACCGCTGCTATCACGAAGTATCTTTCTCTCGTAAACGGCGCTGAGTTTATGGCTTATGACCAGATTGACAACGCTCCCGAAGAGAGAGCGCGCGGTATTACAATCAATACCCGTCACGTTGAGTATGAGACGACAAAGCGTCATTACGCTCACGTTGACTGCCCCGGACACGCCGACTATGTTAAGAATATGATCACCGGTGCCGCTCAGATGGACGGTGCAATCCTTGTTGTTGCAGGTACAGACGGACCTCTCGCTCAGACTCGCGAGCATGTTCTGCTTGCTCGTCAGGTTGAAGTTCCTCAGCTTGTTGTTTTCATGAACAAGACTGACCTTGTTGATGATGAAGAGCTTCTTGATCTTGTAGAAATGGAAATTCGTGACCTTCTCTCCAGCTATAATTTCGACGGTGATAATGTGCCGATTATTCGCGGTTCTGCCCGTGACGCTCTTACTTCCACGAGCACTGATCCCTCTGCACCGGAATATGCCTGCATTGCAGAGCTTATGGATGCGGTTGACAGCTATATTCCTACTCCCGCAAGAAACGACGATATGCCCTTCCTTATGCCTGTTGAGGACGTATTCTCTATTTCCGGTCGTGGTACTGTTGCTACCGGCCGTGTTGAGAGAGGAACTATTAAGGTTGGCGACGTGGTTGAGATCGTCGGTCTTTCCGAAGAAAAGAAATCCACCACCGTTACCGGTGTTGAGATGTTCCATAAGCTTCTCGATATGGCTGAGGCCGGTGATAATATCGGCGCTCTGCTTCGCGGTGTAGCTAAGAATGAAATCGAGCGCGGTCAGGTTCTCTGCAAGCCCGGTACGATTCATCCCCATACAAAGTTTAAGGGCAACGTTTACGTTCTTACCGAAAAGGAAGGCGGACGTTCCAAGCCCTTCTTCCCGGGATATCGTCCTCAGTTCTACTTCAGAACAACCGACGTTACCGGCGTAATCTCTCTCCCTGCTGATGTAGAGATGTGCCGCCCCGGCGATAACGTAGTTATGGATGTTGAGCTTATCACTCCTGTCGCTATCGAAAAGGGACTTCGTTTTGCTATTCGTGAAGGCGGAAGAACAGTCGGTTCCGGCGTTGTTACCGAGATCGAGGCTTAATTTCTGACCTTTAAGGGATTTGATATGCCAATCACTGGCATATCAAATCCTTGGTTTTAATTGTACTTAAACTATTGTAAGTATTTCTGAACCTTGTTTTCACTGTATGTAAGTGTGTGAAAATACAAAAGATTTTTTTATAACTTTGACAGAGAGCAGGAAGAGGATACATAGTATTATAAATATTAATCTTTGGGGCGCGGTGAGAATCCGCACCGGCGGTGACAGTCCGCGAACGCTTGGCAAAGCGCCGAATGAGTGAAATTCTCATACCGACGGTAAACAGCAGATTTTTTTGAAAAAAATACTCGGAAATGAGGAATTTTTTTGAAAAAATTATCTGCGGAAGTCCGGATGGAAAAAGAAGTCAGGCTTTTGCGCCCTTTTTCGGTGCAGAGCTTTTTTCTTTCCCCTCGAAAATGAGGAAATTTTATATGACAAACAAAAAATATATTGACAAAATTCGTTATTTAACATTGACCGCCATGTTTTGTGCAATCGCATATGTGGTAATGTTCGTTCTGAGAATATCCGGAATTGGCGGATTTCTTACTTTTGATATCAAGGATGCAATTATAACCGTAGGAGCTATGCTGTTGGGACCATTTACCGGAATCATCATTTCTTTTCTCGTCGCATTACTTGAAATGATAACCGTCAGCGGTACCGGACATTGGGGAGCGCTTATGAATTTTGTATCCAGTGCTGTTTTTGCTGCATGCGCCTCGGCAACCTACAATTATATGCCGGGAATAAGAAAGAAGATGACCGGCGCTTGGAGCGGTCTTGGAATATCCATCATCGCCATGACAATTTCCATGCTGGGGATGAATCTTCTTATCACTCCGATTTATACCGGTCTTTCCGTACAGGAGGTGGCAAATATGATTGTCCCTCTGCTTTTGCCCTTCAATCTTATCAAAGCAGTTCTCAACGCCGCTTTGGTTATGATTATTTATAAGCCGGTATCGATTACTCTCCGAAAGAGCGGTTTTCACGACAGTATTGGTGGAGAGAAAAACAGAGAGGAACCTTATTTCAGCAAACACTCTCTTATTATATTTTTAATAAGTGCAGTTGTAGCGGCGATATGTGTTTTTCTTTTGATAAAAGTGTTCGGCGGCAGCTTCAAGATAATAAAATAAATTTTATAAAAAGTATTTTACGCTTTTTCAGCCTCCTTAAGCACATATGAAACCTTTTACAAATTCAATGCCAATTTTGTGCCGAAGAGAACGGCGGAAAGAAACGACCTGACGGCTATAAAAATTATAAAATTAATTTAAGGGGCTGTCTCGAATTTGGATAATTTTCCCAAGAAATTGACAGTCCATACAAAAACACTTGCCATCCATGGGAGATTGCAAGTGTTTTTTGTTATTTTGTCATAAAGAAATTTCTTGAAAAATCAAATTGGGACAACCCTTAAAAAATGTCTGACGAGCTATATAAGAATCCGTCAGATTATACGTTTTCTCCGTCGTTTACACCGGTCGAACCAAAACCCCCTGTTCCACGCGCGGTATCTTCAAGTTCGCTGCATTCCTCATATTCTGCCTGAATAATCGGTAATATCATAAGCTGCCCAATTCTATCTCCATTCACAATTGTCTGCGAGGATAAGTCATTGTTGATTACCGCCACAAAAATTTCCCCCCGATAATCACTGTCGATTACGCCGATTCCATTTGCAAGAGCAACTCCTCTTTTAAGCGCAAGACCACTTCTGGCACAAACTATTGCCGCGAAGTTACGGTCGGGCAAAGCAATTGCAATCCCCGTGGGAACAGCATATCTTTCCCCAGGAGCAAGAGTGATTGGCTTCTCAAGCAATGCATATAGATCACACGCAGCTGCTCCCGATGTAGCAAGATGAGGAAGCCTTGCTCCCTCTCGAAGCTTTTTAACTTTTACCGTCATAACAGAATTCCTCCTATTCTTTCGACATTTATTATATCATATTCCGTTTTTTTTGGCAATACAAAGCCCTCTCAGAAGGCTTTTGTAAAATTAGATAACTGCGATTTTGAATTTTTATGCGTACTTTTGCCGATCGAATGGTATATTCTTTGTTCCCGAGATGCGTGATCTTCCACCGGATTGTATCGCCTAAATTGCTTATTAGACCAGAGGCTGCATCCGGAGTGGATAATGCCTGATTTATGTGAAGATACTTTCCTGTTTCGGTGTTATTAATGTAATAAGTGCCGTTCAAAGCGGTACTGCTGTAATAATAATCGACAATGCTGCCGTTCTCATCAATAAACCTCCACCGCTGATAGGCATTGGAATCAGAGTAGGCGGCAAGGAATATATTTCCGGGAGAGGTCGAGGATTTGCCCGATGAGGTACTGTTGGCGCTCGACGGGTAAGCGGTGAGGGCTAATGTCACATCGTTCCGGAGCACGAGCTTGAACTCGTTATTTCCTACTCCGATGATCAGCCATTCCTGCGTTTTCGGCGCCGTCGCTGTGTATAGGTAGGCGTTCCCGACGCTTTTTATCGAAATAAACTGTTGATGTGCTAATAATCAATTCTAAAACAGAAATGTGCTTTTTTTCACTTTAGGAAATCTTTTAGCCAGAAGGACACGATTTTCTGTGATTTTTTCGTTTATATATTCTTTAAACTCTCCACGGTCAAGAATATTAATTAACTTTTGAGTATATTTTGGGGCTTCTTCAAATGTAGGATGCTCAAAAAACCATTATATTCTTGGATAAGCAGTTTTCGTGCCGGTTCTATTTCTCCCTTGATTATTAAAACAAAAATCAAATCTCTTTTATATTTTGTTACTGGAGTGGTACTTAGTATATTAAAAAGTTTATCCAAATCAGCAAGACAACGAAAATGAATGATTCGTTCAATAGCAATGCTTAATAATCTGTCTATTTTTTCTGTTCGTTTAATATCATCATAAGTTATTAATCCATGCATAAGCATTGTATTTTTATCATATATTCGTGTATCTTCTATATAGTAATCGAAACATGATATCCCATTCCAAAGAAAGCCAACTCCCGTATTGAAAAAGCAACCTGCTCCATACCATGGTTGTATTTCCAAAATTGAGATATAGAACCCGTGATCTTCAATCCATAAATGCTTGGATCTGTTAGGTATCAGATTTGTACCTTTGACCTTTTCCGAAGTATATTGTTTAGCTTCATTTAAATTATTGAGCATGATGATTTTTCCTCTATTTAAAAAATTTTACAATCAATTTTCCCTCTATATTGTTTGAAATGCGTGAAATAATATAATATTTTGTCGATTTTAATCTTTTATCAGAGTCTAAATCATGCAGACTGTTATCAGGAAGGTGTCGCTCAGGCACTTCATTATACTACAATGGAAAAGGTATTAAAAGTGCGATTTTATTTAGGGATTACTTCTTTTGGACCATGATTGTTTGGATTATAATTTTAATCAACGCAAAAGAAAGTATAAGTACTGAAATGCCAATAAAAAATATGTTAGTCCACTTTTGTTCTAACCTATGGTCTACTGTACCCATAATTACCATAGTTTCCTCCCATGACGCAAGGAAATACCAAAGACAAAAAACAACCGTAGGATACCGTAAACAACAACGCCTGAACGATATCGCTAATAACAATTCTTTTTGGCGGTATCGGACTATCTAAAGAGTGGTCTTGTGTTTTTTGTTCAATAAAGTGTAGGACAATTAATGGCAACACAGTAAAAAGTGGAATTAAGACAAGCAGTGAGAAGATAACTGATACATTCCACCAATGCGCAAGCAGTCCTCCAATACCTGAGATAAAAATATGAGTTACTTCTACTACAAGCAAATCTAAGAAGAGAAGCTTTACTGCTTGATCCGTCATTTTTAACGTTTTGTATGAAAACACATCGACGCACTTTACTATTAAAATTATTATATAATTTGGAACAGCATATAGCCAAAGTGACAAAAACCAATGTAGAAAGTCATTCAATATTATTGTGTCTCCTTGTATCCGGAATACTTACTAAAGAATGTTTAGTCATTGTAGAGTATGCATTGATATCACTAATCACGTTACAAATAAAGTCAAATGATTTTTGGCCATCGTCATTTGTAATCATTCCAATATGTTCTGAAGAAATGTTGTCTGCGGAATACTTGAAAAGAATATTCTCGATATTTATTGCTTATGATAAAGCTTTTTCGTTGTATATTTCGGTTCGCAGGAAAGATTTATTCCAAGCTTTTTAAATACGCCTTCGTCAGACTGCGATAGGATGACCGTAGAGTGTGCCTCGCAGCCGCGAAGATCGGGAAGATGTTCCATTGCTTTTGCTGAATTTTCATCAAATCCCGCACTGATAGAGAGCGCGATAAGTACCTCGTCGGAATGAAGCCTGGGATTGTGGTTTCCGAGTATTTCGGTTTTTAGCTTTTGAATCGGTTCTATTACCGAGTGACTAATAACGTCTGTGTTCTTATCGATGCCGGAAAGAGCCTTGAGCGCATTGAGCAGAACGGCGGCGGAAGGACCAAGCAAGGAGGAGGTTTTTCCCGTTATGATGCGTCCGTCCGGAAGCTCAAGCGCTGCGGCGGGCTTGCCTTCTGTATTGGCAGATCTTTCGAGTGCGGCGGAAACAACACGTCTGTCGTCTGTCTGAACACCTGCTTGATTCATTACAAGCTCGATTTTATTGACAGCTGCCGATGAAGCTCTGCCCTTGATTACGTCACAAAGCGTCTGATAGTATCTTCTGATAATCTCGTCAAGGGATGCTTTTTTTACTGCCTCGTCGTCGACAATGCAGAATCCTGCCATATTGACTCCCATGTCAGTCGGTGACTTATAAGGACATCTGCCGTATATTTTTTCGAATATGGCGCGAAGCACCGGAAAGCTTTCGACGTCTCTGTTATAATTTACAGTGGCTTTTCCGTATGCCTCAAGATGATAGGGATCTATCATATTTACATCGTTAAGATCAGCCGTTGCCGCTTCATAAGCGAGATTAACCGGATGGGAGAGTGGAAGGTTCCAGATCGGGAAGGTTTCATATTTTGCATATCCTGCTTTTACTCCCCGAAGGTTTTCATGATAAAGCTGGGAGAGGCAGGTCGCCATCTTTCCGCTTCCGGGACCGGGCGCCGTAATTACGACCAAAGGTCTTGAGGTTTCTATGTACTCATTTTTTCCGAGACCTTCCTGACTGACAACGTGCCGTACATTCAGCGGATATCCCTCGATCGGATAATGCAGATATACCTTCATTCCGAGATTTTCAAGTCTTTCCTTGAAGGAAACGGCCGATCTCTGCCCGGTGAACATGCCGATCACAATGCTTCCGACATAGAGCCCCGCATTACGGAAAGCGTCTATAAGGCGCAGTACATCCTCATCGTAGGATATTCCGATATCACCGCGGATTTTTTTATTTTCAATATCGGTAGCGCTGATTACAATGACAACCTCGACTCTATCCGACATATTAAGGAGCATTTTCAGTTTGATATCCGGTGCGAAACCGGGAAGTACCCTTGACGCATGAAAATCGTCAAACAGCTTTCCTCCAAACTCAAGATAAAGCTTTCCTCCGAATTCGCTGATGCGTTTTCCGATCATTTCGGATTGCTTTTTTATATACATATCATTGTTAAAGCCGAGCGTCTGCATATTTATGACCATACCTTTCTACTGAACAGCTTTTGTGACGGTTTCAGCTTGACGAAATGACGGTGCCCAACCGTCAAAGCGCAAAAGTTCGGGCTGTTGCGTTAAGCAACAAGCCCGGCATTTTCCCGGTGGGGAAACCGTGAAAATGCCGAATCGGGTGTTT
>ERZ1106976.712-NODE-712-length-36697-cov-8.191447_pt1 | contig 36697 bp, 32 predicted proteins | sample MGYA00403687_ERZ1106976 | MGnify/ENA primary metagenome ERZ1106976 (study PRJEB35170, sample SAMEA104062446) | human gut metagenome | biome: human gut; feature: human-associated habitat; material: faeces | place: Denmark | collected 2013-02-22 ... | reverse complement strand
TAAACTGCTGGCACTGGTCATAACGTATATGAACGAAAGCCGCAAAGAATGAGGGCAGAGGAAAGTACAGGGCGAATCTTTTGCGGAAATCTTAAGTTATAATAACCTTATCAGCTGATACAAGTAACACGAAAACAACAAGAGTGCAGTCTTCCAACCACTACAAATAAAATCAGCCCTGCGAGGGCAAAAGAGGGTTTACGAACTGCATTCCGTCATATAGAAAGGTGGGAAAGTATGACGATCTTAAACCGGAAAGCAATTCCGTTCGAAGTCATCTTCAAAGAGCCGATTTTTCTTCTGTTTGCAGTCGCGGAGGTCTACAAATACGTAGACGGCGAGAAAACAGATGAAGTCATCGGGTACGCTTATGAAGTTTGCGACACTACAAATTTCGACAAATTCCGCGTCCGTGTTCTGGATGCAAATAAACCGCACATCGAGAACGAGGAAGTACAGGCGATGCGGGAAGCAGGAGAGCGCGTCTTCGTAGAATTTGTGGGCGGTGTTGACACGCCATATCAGCGGACAGAATACAAGGACAACACAACCGTCCGATCGTTAGAAGATTCTTTTACCGCTGATGCGGTGAAGATCTCGGAACGCCAGACGTTATAACAGCGTAACTATGGGGATGCAAAAAAATATTGCGTCCCCTATAACAAAGCAAAAGGAGAGAAAATGATTACGAATGTCAGTGACATCATTAATAACATTTTTGAAAAGATATTTGAAAACCCGGAGATCAGCTTTTCGCATCCAAACAGGACGTTTCAGTACGCTGTTCGTCATGGAAAAATGAATGAAGATTACCTTGCACTGAACGAGGATACGTTGGAAAGAAAACTCAAAACCGGAATTGCGCAGGCGATCGTGAAAGAGTTTCCGGCGTGTGATCCAGATGTCCGGGTGACAGTTTTTTATGACGATCCGCACGAAAAAAGAGTGTATAACGTGAAGTGCAGCATTGCAATTTACTATTCTTTTGCAGAAAGAGCGGACAATATCGGCAGCACAGAGATTGTTCTTTCCGAGGAAGAAGGAAAGAAGCTGCTGAAAGAAACGCTCAAACGGATGGAAGATCAGCTTGGCACTGAGATCGAAGTGGCATGGGGCTATGAAACATACTGCGGCGCAGACTGGATGGATACGGGCATTGTAATCGCTGGCGAAGAGCTGGTATACGACCCGGAAAATCCAGATCTGGAAGAGCAGACCTTGGAAGGATACAAGAATCTGTTCGAACGCAGTATGCGCCAGTGTCTGAACGCTGCATTCCCGGAACAGGAGTGGGAAGTGGATGCAATGTTGAAGCGTGACAAGAGAGATGAAGATACCTTTACCGTCAATGCAGGAATCAAGAGGGTGGAAGTATGATAAGTAATGAATACGGTATGTCCTGCGATTTACAGAGCGCGATTGCCCTGTATGTTGCCGGAAAATTATTTGTGAAAGTAAAAGAATCTGATGATATAGAGAGCATAGACGATGGTTACACATCCGTGTCCTGCTGGGACTTAAAACCGGCATATAGAAGTTTAAGCAACAAGGCAGTCGAGTACATCGTAGAGGGTATGATTTCGCAGATACTCTATAAAAACTTCTTTGGATGCAGGTTTGCAGTCAATGCCCGTGTGGTCAGGCTGGGCAGGAGCGATGCGTACCCGGAAGAACCGGATTATTCGATCAATGTTTTAATTACATTAGGAGGAGAAAAGATATGGTGAATATAATATTCCTTTTATTAGTGATTTTGTTTTGGTACGGCGTGGCGGTATGTGTCGTACAGACGGTAAAACACTGCACAACCAGAGAAGCCGCATCATTCTGCATTCAGAAGATCAAAGAAGTGTTTGCATGGAGCTGGAAAGAAGCGTTTGCAAAGCCGCCTGTCCAGTATATGACGCATATCGGCTGGGATGGGGAAAGACAGTGCTTCAATCCCAAAGTTGCAGACGAGGAACTTGTGGAGCTTGGCAAACTGTTCCAGTTCTTTCGGTGCATCGACATCCGGTATAATGAGAACATTTATGCCTATCGAATTTCCATCGTTTACGCAGATGCCGGACAGAAAAATTCAGAGGAATTTAAAACACTGGTCACAAAGGTGCTGGGCGGCTGCCTTGCAGATCATATGATGAAATATGGAGTGTGGCGCGGTGAAAACAGTTCGTTGTTCATGGTGACTTTATACTCAGAATATATGGAGATTGCCATAGCGCGTAATGATGCGGGAAAAAGCTGGGTGGAATCCCTTAGAAAGAAACGGGAACAGGCAAAAATTGAAGACCAGAGAAAGACGCAGGGCATCTGCATACTGGAAGAGGTGTGGGGAGAAAACAAAGGGGATCGGATGACGTGGGGATACGATGCGAAAATAGCACATCAGTATCAGACGAAATCATCCATTCAGACGGGAATAGATACCCATTGTCATGCACTGATTACGGGAAGCTCCGGTTCTGGAAAATCGGTGGCGGTTTCGTACCTGCTGGGAAGGAGATTACAGGCAGACCCGGATACACGCGTATTTGTCTGCGACTATAAAAACTCCGAAGATTTCCGGTTCCTGCATGGCTATGCAAACTATTATACAGGCGAAAAGTGCTATGACGGCATCATGGCGTTTTACCAGAAGTTTAACGAAACCAGAGAGTCCGGCGGCGCAGAAAGAGAACGGTATCTTCTGATTTTCGACGAGTACCCGGCATTTTTGAACCGTTTGCAGATGCTGGACAAGCAGAACAAAGAGAAAAGGGCTGCGGATGTCATGAACGCGGTATCAGAAATTCTGATGCTGGGCAGGGGCTTGCATTATGGAATCTGGATTGTGACGCAGAGGGCAGATGCCGCCTTGTTTGCAAATGGCAGCCGGGACAACTTCATGTGCATCCTTGCGCTGGGAAGACTCAGCAAAGAGCAGAAAAATATGCTGTTCAGCGGCGAGGAGCTGCCGGAACGGAGTTATCAGCAGGGAGAGGGCGTGATCCTGCTGGACGGTCGGGAAGTAGAAGAAGTTAAGATTCCGTGGGTTACGGATGTTCCGGGATGGAGAAAACACATGCTGGATACCCTCGGGCAGAGCGCGGACGGTAACGTCCGGCGCGAAAGCTGAGAGGGGATGCAAGCGGGGGTATAGTATTACCCCCGCTTGCACAAAAAAGCCCACCATCCCTTAAAAAATCCAGTATCTATGCGGCTTTCCAGCCCTCAAAACCCTGTTCGCACCCCATAAACAAAAGAAACACAAAAGAAATAAAACACGAAAGGCAAAAATTTCCCATGAACCCATTAAGAGAAACCGAAATAAGAACCCGAAGACAATGGAACGCACAAAGGAGAAATAACAAATGGTCGAAGAAAAGACAGAGACAGAGAAGAAAAACGCCGCCACAGAGGAGATAAAGGAAGAACCAGAAGCCACGGAAGAGCCGGAAAAACCAAAAAAATCGAGGATGGACGGCATCCAGCGGCAGGCGTTTCTTTTAACCATCAACAACCCGCAGAAGTACGACATGGAGCATGAAAAAATAAAACAAAATCTGGTGATGAATTTTCCGACTTTAAAATTCTTCTGCATGGCGGATGAAATCGGGGAACAGGGAACCTACCACACACACGTTTACATCCATTTCAATTCCCGCGTACGGATTGGAAAAATCAAGAAATATTTTCCATCTGCCCACATCGACATAGCAAATGGAACCGCGAAAAATAACGTGGAATACGTCAAAAAGAGCGGCAAATGGAAGGACACAGAAAAGGCAGAAACCAGCGTCCCGAATACATATGAGGAATGGGGGACGATGCCGACACAAAAAGGCAGACGCTCCGATCTGGAAGACCTTATGCAGATGGTAGAAGCCGGATATACGGTAACAGAAATTTTACAGGAAAACAACGACATGATCCTTTACATGGATAAAATCGAGAAAATCCGACAAGCGTTTCTGAATGAAAAATTCAAGGGAAAACGTAGACTGGATCTGCACGTTACCTATATCTGGGGAGCGACGGGAAGGGGAAAAACGAGATCCATTATGGACGCATACGGAGACAGCAACGTTTATCGCGTGATCGAAAATGGAGGAGGGCATCCCTTTGACCAATACGACGGTCACGCAGTCATTGTATTCGAAGAGTTCCGCAGCTCCTTCAAAATATCGGACATGCTCAACTATCTGGATGTATACCCGGTGACGCTCCCGGCGAGATACTGCAATAAAGTCGTTTGCTATAACAGGGTATTCATAACAACGAATATCCCGCTGGAAGACCAGTATACAGAGGTACAGAAGGAAAGCCCGGAAACGTGGGCGGCATTCCTGCGCCGGATTCATGAAGTGCAGGTGTATCTGGAAGACGGAACCATTGTGAAATACGATTCGGTCGAAAAATATCTGAACCGGAACAAAGAGTTTCACAAACTGGAACCCGCGGACGAATGCCCTTTTAAATAGGAAGTGAGGGAAAGAGATGGACGAAAGAAACAAGGACGAAGAGCAGGGCGTGAAAAAGAAAAAATATATCGTCCCGGAAGAAATCGAACTCGAAGAGGGGGTAGAGTTCCGGCGGGTATATGACTGGCTGCCTTATACCTACTGGCGAATCTTGCGAGTGATGAAAGAGCTTGGCTGGGATATGATACAGATCTGGCAGGGATACAAGGCAAACCGCCGCCCGGGCTATTGTGAGATTTACCGCATCGTGGAGCATGAAACCGGAAGAGTGATAGGGGATGGGGTAACAATTTACCAGATACAAAAGGCATTCGCATATGCGGAAATCCCGTTGGAAGACAAGCAGACAGAAAAATATCAGCGGGAAAAGCTGTTAATCGCAGCCGGAGAAAAAGAAAAATGGAAACAGCACCCCGCCAATGAGAAGGTATGGAACCCGGCGGCAAAGGAGTTTTACATGAAATATGTGAAAGAAGATCCCCCCGACGGGGAGCCGGAGACAGAAGAAACCAAACCGGAATAAAAAAAGAATAAGAGAAAGCAAAAGAAAAAAAGAAAAAAACAAAATAAAAACGTAAGAGGGCTTATCCGGTCTATTCCAGATAAGCCTTTTGCAGAAAGGAAAAGCCAGATCAGCACGCCCATCGTAACGTATCGCAAAGTAAAAGTAAGGGAAGAAGGATGTTGATAAATGGCAGGGCAGGAACATGGCAGCGTAGCTTTATGGAAGTTTCAGATGCAGAATTATTGCATTTTGTAACCGAAAATGGTATTGTTAATGTAAGAGAAGTGCTCGCATCATATGAGATGAAAAAATATGAAGAATTATTAGCAATGCATCCATATGATGTATGGCAAGGAAAAAACGGAAGCTGGTATACATATCTACCAGATAAGAAAAAAGGAAGGATTCTAAAAAAACGAGCCACAGAAGAAAAAATAAAAGATTGTATAGTTGAATTTTACAATAACAATCCAACTATAGAAGAAGTATTCGAAGAGTGGATCGAAAGAAAACTGGAATACAAAGAAATTCAAAAGGGAAGTGCAGATCGTTACACAACAGACTTTGAACGATTTTTCATTAAAACAAAATTTGCGGAAAAAAAGATAAAAGAAATTAGTAGTGACGAATTGGAAGAATTTATTCGCAAACAAATAGCGGAACAAAATCTTACAATGAAAGCTTACTCTGGTTTAAGAGTTATCATCCGTGGAATATGGAAGTGGGCAAAGAAAAGAAAATGCACAGACATTTCGATTTCTAAGTTTTTCGGAGATTTGGATCTTTCGAGAAAAATATTTAAAAAAACAGTAATAGAAAAAGAAGATCAAGTATTTGCAGAAAACGAAATTCCAATCATTGTAGATTATCTGAAAAGGAATGTAACAATTTGGAATCTTGGAGTTTTACTGGTGTTGCAAACAGGTGTCAGAGTTGGAGAACTTTCAGCATTGAAACCCGGGGACTGGGATGGCGGCAATATTTTGAAAGTCCGTAGGACAGAGATCCGTTATAAAAATGAAGACGGAAAGAATGTTGTTGACGTACGTGAATTTGCCAAAACAGAAGCTGGTATGCGTGATATTATTTTATCAGACGGAGGAGTAGAAACGATGCGTATGATAAAAGAAATCAATCCGTCGGGTGAATACTTGTTTGAAAATGAAAAAGGAAAACGAATCCGGGGAAACACATTTAATAAAAGATTGGATCTTGTATTGAAGGCGGTGGGGCTGCATCACAGATCCATTCACAAAGGAAGAAAGACGTATGGAACAACATTGATTGATGCTGGATGTGAAGATTCTTTAGTCATGAATCAGTTGGGACATACGACGATAGAAACGAGTAGAAAATATTATTACTTTTCAAACCGAACAAGGGAACATCAAATAGAAGAGATAAAAAAGGCTGTAAATATATAGTTTTGGGGAAAAAGGTAATCATAAGGTAATCAAGAAAACTGAATATAGAGTCACTGTTGAATACATTAAAAAAGCTGATGGTTACGCGGTTTTTTAGTTATAGGGGCATTGAGAAGAATGAAAAAAAACCGGATTCGATTCTCTCATCCCCTGTATTAGGAAAGAGTGAAGATACAAAATCTTCACTCTTTTTTCGTATTGTTTAAAAGAAAAGTCTAACAGAACAGGATTTACAGAATTTTAAGATATTTTTGTAAAGCAGGACTGTTTTTTATGGTGTAAATAAGGTACAATAGAGCCACAGAACATATTCAAAAATAATGAAAAATGAAACATGAGAAGGGAGTGGGTGTAACGTGAGCAGAGAAAAGAATGGAAGCCGCGGCACGGTAAAAGCTGTCATTTATCTTCTGATCGTAGTAATCCTTGCTGGAATGGTTGTTTATCTGACGCAGTCGCTGCGGCGGGACCGGGAGCCGGAGATTACGGGGACGTTTATTGACAGCAAGCTGGAGGCGGCGGGGGAGCTGACGTCGGCGAAGATGATTTATAACGGGCTGATTCATTACTCGGACGGGTCGATTCCGTTTCTGACGCAGAAGGCGTTTAATATGACATACCGTGCAGAGGTACGTGCGGGCGTGGATCTCTCGAAGGCGAATACGGAGGTGACGGATTCAGAAGTAACAGTTACACTTCCGGCAGTGGAGATTTTTGATATTTCCATCGACAATGATTCCATCCAGTATTACGATGAGAAGGCAGCGCTTCTGAACTGGGAGCGGAAGGAAGATGCGATGGATGCAATCGCGAGTGCGAAGGAGGATGTAGAGCAGCAGACGAAAGAAATGGATGACCTGGAAACGATGGCACAGGAACAGGCGAAAACACTGATTACCGGAATGCTGTCCGAGACGGTCGGGGACAAGACATTGGTTGTAAAATTTGAAGAATAGTACATAGACGGGATGTCGGCACTTCTTTTTGGGGGATAAAAAAAGGAGGGCCGGTATTTCTTCTGGCAGAAACACCGGCATTATGAAAAAGAAAAATCTATATAAATTGGAAAGAATATTAGGTTGGGACAACGGTTGAAAGATAGAGGAAGATGATTTGTTGTCCCTTTGTTTTGATACGTTTAGTATAGTTGTCATATGTGAGGAAAGTGTGAATGGAGTTTGAAGAAACTTTGAAAAGATTTGTGAATGGCGCGGGTGAACATCGGAACATCCCAACGCCCGGATATCGCCGAATTTGCATAGAATTAACTTGAAAGTGAACACTGCTTCATGGTACAATCGTTTGGCATGTGTGAAATATGAGTTACATTTGAGAGGACAAAAACTATGGACTATAAACTGCTGCTGGACACCGCGGTCATGGCGGGAGAAATCCTGCTGGAAAGCGGGGCGGAGACGTGGCGGGTGGAGGATACCATGCTGCGGATGCTGCGCATGTCCGGCCTGAAAACTGCGGATGTACTGGCGCTGACGACCGGCTTTGTGGTAACGCTCGACGACCCGGCGATGGATTCCATGACTGTTATGCGCAGCGTAGAGAGCCGTGCAACGGATCTGAACCGGATCCATGCGGTCAATCAGCTTTCCCGCGATTTCTGCGAAGGAAATATCGACCTGGATGCGCTGTTCCACCGGGTGCGGGATATCTATCGTGCCAAGTCGGAAATTAAAAAAAATCTGCTCGCGATGATGGCGACGACCGCAGGCTTTGCAATCATGTTCGGAGCCGGGTTCTACGAAGTGCTGGCATCTGCACTTGCAGGTTTTATATCAGGAATCGGTGTTTACGGAGGAAAAAAAGCCGGGATGCAGTCGTTTCTTGTGAACTGTATCGGGTCATTTTTGCTGGCGGTCACATCTATTCTCTGTGTTCATTACCTGCCGGGGACCATGGATCTGAACGTCATTATCATTGCATCGATCATGCCCCTCGTACCGGGTGTGGCGATCACGAATGCGGTGTATGATACCCTGCACGGCGACTACATTTCCGGTGCGGCACGGATGCTTGAGGCGTTTGTAACCGCTGCTGCCATCGCAATCGGCGTGGGACTTGGCATGCTGCTGCTCCGTCCGCTGGTGCGGTAGAGAAAACCGATACAGAAAAAAGATGAGGTTAAAGCAAAAATATGAGAATAGCAGGTGAAATCATCCTGAAATCCCTTGGAGCCTGGGTTGCAATCTGGGGATTTTCAAGACTGTTGAACGCACCAAAAAAGCTGGAATGCTACACGGCCGGTGTCGGTATGATCGGCTGGGCGGTCTATCTGATCGTGGAAGTATTCAACGACGGCATTCTGATGAAGAACTTTCTTGCCGCCGTTGCCGTCGCCCTGGTTTCCCAGGCAATGGCGCGTCATTTCAAAGCGCCGGTGATCCTTTTCGTGATCCCGGGCATTCTCCCGATGGTGCCGGGAGCCGGTATGTACCGCATCGTCTACTCGATCGTTATGGGGCCGGAAAACATGGTTGGAACGTATCTTTTAGAGACAGCGACCGCGGCAGGCGCAATTGCCCTTGGAATTTTCCTTGGAGAAGCGCTGCAGAAGGTATTTTTTTACGAATTCCATAGGTGATTTACGAAAAAAGTGAGAAATTTGCCAAAACCAAATTTTTTGCTTTTTTTTGTCGAATTTTATGATATACTTAACAGTGTATGTGCCCTTGGACAAAAGAAGAAATCTATAGGGGCATTTTTAAGGAAAAAAGAAGAGAAGTAAGTAAAGTGCAGACACAGAACTATGAGGAGCAAAAAATATGAAGTTTGAAGATGATGATTTAAAGGACGGTAAACTTTGGGCTGCCCTGCAAAAAGAGATTGACCGTGACCTGGCGGAAAAGGAGAGCGGTGAAACATTCCAGGAAGAACTGGCAGACATCGAAGACTCCATTGAATTTGAAAGCAAAGAAACAAAAAGCGAAGATCACATCCCGGATGAGACTGCAAATTTAAGTAATCTGCGAAGTGTCCTTGAGGCAACTGAGCGTGCAAAAGACGAAGAAGCGAAGCAGAAAATGAAGCAGACCAAAGTGGAGCCTGTGACGCAGGACATCGAGATTCCGGAATTTACAGAAGAGGAAGAAGAAATCGAAGAGACGCCGGCGGAGACAAAAACAGAATCGGAACCGGAAGAAGTGATGGTGGATGATGATCTGATCATCAACGATCCATTCGCAGATGAGGATGATCTGCTGGGAGAAGAGAAGACAGAGACCAAGGGTTCGGAGAAAGAAGTGCTTGGTGATCAGGTGGAAGCCGCAATGGAGCGCCTCGTCAGCGACACGGTAGGCCATATCCCAATGCCGGAAATAGACGATGAGGATGATGACTACGACGATTATGAGGATGACGACGAAGAGTACATTCCGCATGGCGCAAAACCGCAGAAGAAAAAGGGAAAAGGCGGTGCGGTTATCGCCGTTGCAGCCGTTGCTGTTATTGCTGTGGGAGGCTTTTTCTATGGAAGCAAAATGTTCCATTACCAGAATTATTTTTTCAACGGAACAACCATCAACGGAGTAGACTGCTCGGATATGACGGCCAAAGAGGCAGAAACGAAAATCAAAGAGCAGGCTGCAAACTATACCTTAAATGTAAAATTCAAAGACAATGATACGAAGAGTGTCAGCGGAAAAGACATTGACTATACCTATGCCGGAGACGGCAGCGTGGAGAGCGTGTTAAAGAAACAGAACAGTTTCCTCTGGTTTCTGGGAAATGGCGGAAAAGAGAAAGATTCCCAGGTCACCATGCAGTACAGTCAGGAAAAACTGGATGCGGTGATTGATGGATTTGACGAATTCCAGTCCGCAGACGGTGAGAATGCACCGGCCAGCGCCTACATCACCTTCCAGAACAATGAGTTTGAGATTGTGGATGCTGTTATGGGTGAGGGAATGGATCTTACCCTTGCAAAACAGTGCATCGAAAACGCGCTGATCAATGCGGATACCGAAGTGGATCTTGAAAAAGCAGGCGTTTACGACGGAACCTTGGTAACAGCAGATGACGAAACACTGAATGCACAGAAGGATCAGTTAAATGAACTGGTACGCGCAAGCATCACATACAGTATGCCGGATGGAACAACACAGGTTCTTGACGGAAATACCATGAAAGACTGGCTGGCAGTCGATGCGGATGGAAATTATTCCAAAGATGAAAACCAGTGGAATGAAAGAGTAAAAGAATATGTGGCAAATCTTGCGGCAGCGATCGATACCGATGGCAAGGATCACACCTTCCCGGCAACCGGTATCGAAGGCGGCGTGACCATCAGCCAGGAAGGCTACGGATGGAAAGTGGATCAGGAGCAGGAGATAGCAAAGATCGCAGAAGAAGTAGATGCTCACGCAGCAGATACAAGAGAGCCGCAGTATGCGCAGAGAGAGTTTGCTGCTTCCACAGAGAACAACGGATTCGGCAAGACGTATGTTGAGGTTGATGCCAGCCGTCAGCATATCTGGCTCTACAAAGATGGAAATCTGGTTGTCGACGGTGACTGTGTAACCGGTCTGATGGAGCAGAGCAGCTACACGAAGCCGGGTATCTACACAACCGCAGCAAAAGAAAGCCAGAAAAAACTGCACGGAGAGCTTCAGGCAGACGGCAGCTATTCCTGGGAAAGAGATGTGGATTCCTGGATTCCGTTCAACGGAGAGATTGGTTTCTACGATGCTTCCTGGAGAAGCAGTTTCGGCGGAAACCTGTATCTGACTGCAGGATCGACGACAGGATCTGTTGCACTTCCGACTGCAGTGGCACAGGCATTATATGACAATGTCGATGACGGAACACCGGTTATCATTTATTATTCCGAAGCTTATGAGGTAAGTGAAGACACGCTTACTGTGACACAGGCACCGGAAGCAGATGACGAAAATGTCGATGATACGACGAATACCACGACAGTAACGCCGACGAGAACGCCATCCTACACGTACGATGATTACACGCCGTCAACCCCATCAACTCCATCAACCCCATCAACTCCATCGACCCCGTCTACGCCGGAACCGACCGCAGCACCGACCGAGATCCCGTCTACGCCGGAGCCGACCGTAGCACCGACCGAGACCCCGTCGACACCGGAACCGAGCGCACCGGATCAGGGAGACCATACGGGTGACGATGATTACCCAGGTAAGGGCGAGAGCTGAGAAAAGAAGAAATAGAACATAAAAAATACGCATTCCGTTATCAAAACAGGAATGCGTATTTTTTATGAGAAAGAAACTGTTAAAAATTAGTTTTCCGGTACGAACAGTGTGACAAGATCCATCGGGGAAGTGATGGTGTAGTCCGGGTTTTCGGTCTGACCAAAACCGTATGCGGCATGGACAAACGGGATTCCGGCCTCGCGTGTCGCCTTGTAGTCGCCGTCGGTATCGCCGACATAGACCGCGTGCTGCAGATGGTTCTGTTCGATGATTGTACGGATGTTGTCTGCCTTTGCCTTTCCGGTATCGCCAGGACAGAGATGGCCTTTGAAATAGTGACCGAGGCCTGTGGCTTCCAGAAAAACTTCGATATAGCCCGCCTGGCAGTTGCTTACGATATAAAGCGGGTAATGTCTGGAAAGAATAGAAAGTGCATCGACAAGTCCCGGATAAACAGGAGCCGGTGTCGCAAGAAGTGCCTCATGCTCTTTGGCACAGCATGCCTCGATCAGTTCTAACTGGCGCTCCTTTGGATATTCGTGGAAAATGACGGCGGCGATATCCGGGAGCAGGCGGCCGAACAGGCCTTTTAACACGGTTCCGGTGAGGTTTGGTGTCATATCAGTTTCTTTTTCCATAATCTGATTCCATGCGTCGGCAACAACGTCTGTGGAGTCCCACAGGGTGCCGTCCACATCAAAAATAATACTGTCGATCAAGAGTTTTTCCTCCATATCTTAAGGGTTTTGGTTATTCTTTTAAAGTATTTATTAATTTTAATCAAAAACACGTGAGAGCGCAATGTTTATTTTGCATTTTGGAGGAAAATGTGGCAAAATAAGAATGATATATTAACAGGAGATTACTATGCAGGACACAATCACAAAGCCATTATTGAAATGGTATGGCGAAAATAAAAGAGTGCTGCCGTGGAGAGAAAAAAAGAACCCGTATGAAATCTGGGTTTCCGAGATTATGCTCCAGCAGACGAGGGTGGAGGCGGTCAAGCCGTTTTATGAGCGGTTTATGCGTGAACTGCCCAATGCCGCAGCACTTGCGGTCTGTCCCGAGGAAAAGCTTTTGAAGCTCTGGGAAGGCCTTGGTTACTATAACCGTGTGCGGAATATGCAGAAGGCCGCACAGAAAATTATGGAAGTGTATGACGGTGTATTTCCGGCAGATTACGAAGCCTTAAAAGGACTTCCGGGAATTGGAAATTACACAGCGGGAGCCGTTGCATCGATCGCGTTTTGCATTCCGGTGCCGGCGGTGGACGGAAATGTGCTTCGTGTGATGGCACGCCTCCGGGAGGACGGAGAGGACATTTTAAAGCAGTCCGTGAAAAACCGCGTGGAAGCGGAATTGACCGAAATCATGCCGGCAGAAGATCCGGGAGCCTTCAATCAGGCGATGATGGATCTCGGCGCAATGGTCTGTCTGCCGAACGGCGCACCAAAATGTGAAGTCTGTCCGCTTTTTGACCAGTGTCTGGCGGGACAGCATCAGACCTGGACGGAATATCCGTTTAAAAAGAGCGCAAAGCCGCGCAGAATCGAAGACAGAACCGTTCTGTTATTTCTGGACGGTACGCACACAGCAGTGCGGAAACGGCCGAAAAAAGGACTTCTGGCGGGACTTTACGAGTTCCCGAACTTCGATGGCGTGCTCTCCGAACAGGAAGCACTTGAAGAGGCAGAAAAATTCGGCGTGACGCCGCTTCATATTCAGGCATTGCCGCCGTACAAGCACATTTTTTCCCATGTCGAGTGGCATATCACAGGATACGCTATTAAAATTGCAGGAAACGATGTGGAGCAGGAAGGGGAAGAAAAAGCCGGATTGATTTTTGCGGATGCGAAAACCGCGGCTGAAAGATATGCCATTCCGTCTGCGTTTGCGGAATACGCAAAATATACAGATCTGGAACGTGCCTGAAACGGCAGAAGAGCAAAAAAGAGCAGGGAGAAAAAAGATGAAGATTTTATCAATTGCAGTACCATGCTATAATTCAGAAGCATATATGGAGAAATGTATCGATTCGCTGCTGGTCGGCGGAGAAGAAGTAGAAATTCTGATCGTGGACGATGGTTCCAAGGACGGAACCACAGAGATTGCAGACCGCTATCAGGAAAAATATCCGACGATTGTAAAAGCGATTCATCAGGAAAACAAGGGCCACGGCGGAGCAGTCAACACGGGTGTGGAAAATGCGACGGGTCTGTACTTTAAGGTTGTGGACAGTGATGACTGGGTAAACCCAGAGGCATACCAGAAGATTTTAAATGTTCTGGCAGAAGTCGTACGCGGACCGAAAACACTCGACCTTCTGATCAGTAACTATGTGTATGAAAAAGAGGGCGCCAAGAGAAAACGTGTGATGCGCTATGCGAAATCGCTGCCGGAAGGCCGCTTTTTCGGATGGGATGAGGCGAAAGCTCTCGGCAAAACACATTATCTGCTGATGCATTCGCTGATTTACCGGACTTCTCTTTTAAGAGAGTGCGGCATGAAGCTGCCGGAGCACACCTTCTATGTGGATAATCTGGTTGCGTTTATTCCGCTTCCGTACGTCAAAACGATGTATTATCTCGATGTCAATTTCTACCGCTACTTTATCGGAAGAGCCGACCAGTCGGTTAACGAGAAAGTCATGATCGGCAGAATTGACCAGCAGATCCGTGTCAACAAGCTGATGATCGATTACCTTGGTGAACAGAAGGGGCTGTCGAAGTACCTGCGGAAATATATGATCAGCTATCTGACCATTATTATGACGGTTTCTTCCGTGATGATGATGCGCTCTGGAACGGAAGAAAATCTCGAGAAAAAGAACGATCTTTGGAGATACCTGAAACAGGAGGATGCAGCCGATTACTTCCGCATCCGCCACGGCATTTTCGGAACTGTTATGAGCAGCAAATCAAAACCGGGACAGAAAATTGCAGTCTATGCCTACAAGGTAGCGCAGAAACTGTATGGATTTAACTAGAAAGTAACGAAGCGGAGGAACGAACAATGCGAGTAGGAATGGGTTACGATGTGCATAAACTGGTGGAAAACCGGAAACTGATTCTGGGCGGTGTGGAAATCCCGTATGAATATGGCCTTCTGGGACATTCCGATGCGGATGTGCTGGTTCATGCCATTATGGATGCGCTTCTCGGCGCTGCAGCACTGCGGGACATCGGACGCCATTTTCCGGACAATGATCCGGCGTATGAGGGCGCAGACAGCATCGAACTGCTGAAAAAAGTGGGTGAGATGCTCGAGGAGCGGATGTATCTGATTGAAAATATCGATGCAACCGTTATTGCACAGAAGCCGAAGCTCCTGCCATACATCGACACGATGGTGAAAAATGTGGCGGAGGCGCTTCATCTCGAAGAGGATCAGGTCAATATCAAGGCAACGACCGAGGAAGGACTTGGCTTTACCGGAAAGAAAGAGGGAATTTCCGCACAGGCGATCTGCTGCATTTCCAAGGCACTCGACCTGATGCCGGACGACCGGATCGCAGGCGGATGCAGCGGCTGCCCGGGATGCGCAAAGAACGCAGAAGAATAAAAGAGAAATGCGATTGCACAAGGCCGGAAGATGTGGTAGACTGGAAGAAGAATAAGGGAGTAGTCGGCGGCATACGTGACGCTATAAGGCCAACAACCGAAGAAAAAGCATTTCTTCTGGCTTTGTATGAAATGACAAGACTTATCTGTATCAACAAATATGGTGCGGATAGGTCTTTTTCTATATAGAAAGAGACCGGTGTACCAGTGGGAACTTATCACAGGAACGCAAAAAGCGTTTTCAGAAGAAAGGACGGATGGAAATGAAAGAGTATCTGGAAAAAAGTTCGAAGATTCTTGATGAGTTACAGACAACGGAGCAGGGACTTTCCGAGGCGGAAGCTGCGCGGCGGCTTTCCGAACACGGACCTAACCGGCTGGCGGCGGGAAAAAAGAAGAGTAATCTTCAGCGGTTTTTCGAAGAACTGAAAGACCCGATGATCCTGATCCTGCTCGCCGCAGCGCTGATTTCCGGCATCACATCGGCGTATGAAGGCGAATCGTACGCTGATGTGGTCATTATTCTCACCGTTGTCATCATTAATGCGGTGCTCGGTGTTCTGCAGGAGAGCAAGGCAGAGAAAGCGATTGAAGCTCTGCAGGAGATCGCGGCAGCCACGTCGAAGGTGATGCGCGGCGGGAAAATGGAAGTGAAAAAGAGCGAGGAGCTCGTACCCGGTGATATTGTAATTCTCGAAGCGGGCGATGCTGTTCCGGCGGATGGCCGTATTTTAGAGAGCGCCAGCATGAAAATCGAGGAAGCAGCGCTGACCGGAGAATCTGTCCCGGTCAATAAAACAGCGGATGTTCTGAACGCCGGCGCAGCCAGCGAGGTTCCGCTCGGGGACCGGAAAAACATGGTCTATATGGGAAGCACCGTTGTCTATGGCCGCGGCCGCGCTGTTATCACCGGAACGGGTATGAAAACCGAGATGGGAAAAATCGCCCATGTTCTGACGCAGTCGGCGGATGAGAGCACACCGCTGCAGAAGCGGCTGAACCAGCTCAGCAAAATCTTAAGCGTGATGGTGCTTGCCATCTGTGCCGTGATTTTCATTGTCGGTATTTTAAAAGAGGGCGTGACGCCGCAGAACATCTTAAATACCTTTATGGTAGCCGTCAGCCTTGCCGTAGCGGCAATTCCGGAAGGACTTGCAGCAGTTGTCACAATCGTGCTTTCCATCGGTGTGACCAAAATGTCAAAGCGGAATGCGGTGATCCGGAAACTGACGGCTGTCGAGACGCTCGGCTGTACGCAGGTGATCTGCTCGGATAAGACAGGAACGCTGACCCAGAATAAGATGACCGTGGTAAAACATGAGGGAAGCGATATAAAACGTCTCGTATCCGTCATGGCACTCTGCTCCGATGCGGAGCCGGACGAAAACGGCGAGGCAGTCGGAGAACCGACGGAATGTGCGCTGGTCAACGATGCGCAGAAAGAGGGATGCCCGAAGAAGAGCCTGTCCGTCCAGTATCCGCGTGTCGGGGAAGCGCCGTTTGATTCGATGCGGAAACGCATGACAACGATCCACCGCGCAAACGACGGAACGTATTTTTCCTGCACAAAAGGCGCACCGGATGAGATTCTGAAGCGGTGTACCTCCGTTTGGCGTGACGGCAGAAAACAGCCGATGACAGAAGCATTCCGGCAGGAAATCCTGTCGCAGAACAAGGCGATGGCAGACCAGGCACTCCGCGTGCTGGCGGCAGCAGGAAGAGCGTGGAACCAGATGCCGTCCTCCCAGGAGCCGGACTTTCTGGAGCAGGATCTCTGCTTTTTAGGACTTTGCGGTATGATTGATCCGGTGCGGCCGGAAGTAGTCGATGCGATCCGGGAATGCCGCGGGGCAGGCATCCGTCCGGTGATGATTACGGGTGACCACAAAGACACAGCAGTTGCTATTGCAAAAGAGCTGGGTATTCTGGAGGCGGGCCGGAAAGCGGTAACAGGAGCCGAGATTGACCAGTTAAGCGATGAGGAGCTTGACCGGAGAATCGAGGAATATGCTGTTTACGCACGCGTCCAGCCGGAGCATAAAGTGCGGATCGTCGATGCGTGGAAGCGGAAAGGCAGAATCACCGCGATGACAGGAGACGGAGTCAACGATGCGCCGTCGATCAAGCGTGCGGATATCGGCATCGGAATGGGCATCACGGGAACGGATGTGACGAAAAACGTGGCAGATATGGTGCTCGCGGACGACAACTTTGCGACGATCATCGCAGCGGTTGAGGAAGGAAGACGAATCTACGATAATATCCGCAAGGCAATTCAGTTCCTTCTGGCATCGAACCTTGCCGAGGTGCTGTCGATTTTCTGCGCGACGCTGATGGGCTTTACGATTTTAAATCCGGTGCATCTGCTCTGGATCAACCTGATTACGGACTGCTTCCCGGCGCTGGCGCTCGGTATGGAGGACGGTGAGACAGACATCATGAAACGCCCGCCGAGAAATGCGGATGACGGTATTTTTGCGGACGGCCTCGGCTTTGATGTTGCGTTTCAGGGCATCGTGATTACGGTGCTGACGCTGGCGTCCTACTTCATCGGCCACTATCTGGAAGCCGGCCGCTGGGAAATCGTCAACAGCCCGGACGGCATGTCGATGGCGTTTCTGACACTCTCTATGGTGGAAATTTTCCATTCCTTCAATATGAGATCACGGAAAGGTTCTATTTTCCATATGAAGCATCAGAACAAGTATCTGTGGGGCGCGATGGCACTCTCATTTGTCCTCACATCCGCCGTCATTTACATCCCGGCACTGTCGAGTGCGTTCGGTTTTGAGCGGATCAGCGCGTTGGAATATGATGTGGCGATCGGCCTTGGACTGCTTGTCATTCCGGCGGTCGAAATCAGCAAGTGGATCCGGCGGAAATTTGCTTGACAAATGAGAAAAATTTGCATAAACTAAAACAAACGGAAACAGAAAAAGGCTTGGAACGGAAAAAGTAGAAAATCAGAATTGTTTCACAGAGAATGGCAGACAAATGGAGCTGGAAGCTGCCTGAAACGAAGGTTTTTGAAGTGCGTCCGGAAGCTGGCCGGGTGAAGCGGAAAAAGTGGGTAGTCCGGCACGGGTCCTGCACGTTATGCAGAAGAAAAGAAGAGGGCAGGTGTGTCCTTAAAGTAAAGTGGAACCACGGAGCTATTTCGTCTTTATCGGAGATGAAACAGCTCCGTTTTTGAATATTACTGTTATGCAGAATGATGGTAAGAAATAAAAATCCGGAAAAGTCCCAGCAGGAGGCAAGGAGAGGAAAGATGAGTTTTTTCGCGTATTTTAAAGAGGAATTTCAGGTGATTCAGGAGCGGGATCCGGCGATACATTCTCCCATGGAAGTCTTGCTGTATCCTTCATTTCGTGTTATGCTGAAGTACAGACGGGCGCACAAGCTATATCTGAAAGGCCATTACTTTCTGGCCAGGTGGATTTCACAGCGGGCAGCGAGAAAAACCGGTATCGAAATCCATCCGGGTGCGACGATCGGAAAGGGACTGTTTATCGACCATGGAGCAGGCGTTATCATCGGAGAGACGACCGTCATCGGAGACAACGTGACGCTGTATCAGGGCGTGACGCTCGGCGGTAATGGTAAGGAGACCGGGAAACGTCATCCGACGCTGGAGGACAATGTTATGGTCAGCGCCGGTGCGAAGATCATCGGATCGTTTACGATTGGGGAAAACTCCAAAATCGGAGCCGGATCGGTTGTGATCGAGGAGGTTCCGCCGAACTGTACCGTCGTCGGCGTGCCGGGGCACATTGTGAAGCAGAATGATGTGCGGATTCCGAGAAAAAGCATGGATCACATTCATCTGCCGGACCCGATTTTCGAGGATATCAAGGTACTGCAGCAGGAGAATACGGAGCTTACGAACCGTGTGCTCGAGTTGGAGGGCGAGCTGCGTCAGATGAGGAAAAAAGAAAGGACAGAACAGAAGTGACGGAAGTGGGCAAAGAGACAGAAAACGAGGAGCTTTTTCCAGAGGCGGTTTTCGGGGAGAAGGATTATCTTTCGGAGGTATTCGGACTGGAACAGCATGACATCCGCATGTATTCGCCGCTTACGCTGGCTTACATCGGGGATGCTGCGTATGAGATCGTCATCCGCACGATTCTGGTGCGGAAAGCAAATATGCAGGTCAACAAGCTGCACCGCCATGCGGCAGGGCTTGTAAAGGCGGAGAAACAGTCGGCGATGATTGAGATTCTGGAGCCGCTGTTTACCGAAGAGGAAAAACAGATTTATAAAAGAGGCAGAAATGCGAAATCCTATACCAAGGCAAAAAATGCGTCCACGATCGACTACCGCCGGGCAACCGGGTTTGAGGCCGTGATGGGGTATCTGTACCTGAAAGGGGATTACAAGCGGATGATCGACCTGATCCGGGCAGGACTTGGCGAAGTGTGAGAGCAGATAAGATTCAGAAAATAAAAAAGAAGCGGCAGGGCAGTGGGGCTTTTGAAAAAGCAAAAGTTCCCACTGCTTTTGGGACCGCGGAACAGGAATGATATGAGAGAAAACAACAGAAACGACAAGAGAAACTTTGAGAGAAGAGACGGAAAAAAACGTGACTTTAAGGGGAAACGAGATTACCGTGACAGAGACAGAAAACAGGAAGTACAGCAGGCGGATGAGGAGTTTACAGGCGGCATGGTAGAGGGAAGAAACGCTGTCATCGAGGCGTTCCGCTCCGGCAAGACCGTGGACAAGCTGTTCGTCCTTGCAAGCAGCCAGGACGGCCCGATCCGCACGATCATCCGTGAGGCGAAAAAACACGATACCATCATCAATTATGTAGAAAAAGAACGTCTTGACGAGCTGTCCACCACCGGAAAGCATCAGGGTGTCATTGCACAGGTGGCTTCCTACAGTTATGCAACCGTTGAGGACATCCTCGCGCGCGCAGAGGAGAAAGGGGAGCCGCCATTTATCCTTCTGCTGGACGGCATTGAGGATCCGCATAACCTCGGTGCGATCATCCGTACCGCAAACCTGGCAGGTGCACATGGTGTCATCGTGCCGAAGCACCGCGCAGTCGGCCTGACAGCAACCGTTGCCAAAACGTCGGCAGGTGCATTAAATTACACACCGGTGGCAAAGGTGACGAATCTGGTGCAGACCATGGAAATGCTGAAGGAAAAGGGCATCTGGTTTGTCTGCGCGGACATGAACGGACAGAGAATGTATGATCTCGACCTCAAAGGACCGATCGGCCTTGTAATCGGAAATGAGGGAGAGGGTGTCAGCCGTCTGGTGAGAGAAAACTGCGACTTCACAGCCACAATTCCGATGAAAGGCGATATCGACTCTCTGAACGCTTCCGTGGCAGCCGGCGTGCTCGCTTATGAGATTGTAAGACAGAGAAGCTGCTAGAAATTACGGAAAATCACATTACGCTCCGGCGGAAGAAAGATGAAGGATACAAGAGATATGATGGTGAAAGATTACGATACCTGTACGGATGAGGAGCTGATTGCGCGTCTGCGGGCAGGAGAACGCGAGATTACCGATTATCTGATTGACAAATACAAATCGCTGGTGCGGACCAGGGCGAGGGCGCTGTACCTGGTGGGCGGAGATCACGAGGATCTGATCCAGGAGGGCATGCTCGGACTTTTTAAGGCAGTGCGTGACTACAAACCGGGGAAGGAGGCATCGTTTGCCACCTTCGCCGGCCTGTGCATCGATCGTCAGATGTATTCTGCAGTGGCATCGTCCCAGCGCCAGAAGCATCAGCCGCTGAACAGCTTCGTCTCGTTAAGCGAACCGGTTTCCGAGCAGGAGCTGCGCCTGGTGGACGAGGAGACACCGGAGGAGATCATGATCAGCCGGGAAAACGTAATCGGCATGCATGAGCGGATCAAAGAACGGCTCAGCAAATTTGAGTACCAGGTGCTGGAATTGTATCTGAAAGGGTACGATTATACGCAGATTGCAGAAAAACTTGGAAAGCAGCCGAAGGCAATCGACAATGCACTGCAGAGAATCCGCAGTAAAGTGCGGGAGGTCTGTTCGTGAGATGGGAAAACGACCGAAAAAATTACGGCGAATTGTCAAAAACGCAGGAAAATCTGTGAACAAATAAAAATTTTCAAATTTGTAGAAAAAACTGTTGACAATTCACTATAGTTTTGATAGAATACCAAATGTAGCAAGGAGCTAACAAAAAAACAAAACAACTTGCGAGTGCTGATGTGGCTCAGTCGGTAGAGCGTCGCCTTGGTAAGGCGGAGGTCACGGGTTCGATTCCCGTCATCAGCTTACTAAGAAAGATCCCGGGAAACCGGGATCTTTTCGTTATATAAAAAACAGCAGGAGATGGGCAGGAAGAAAAAGACACTATTACAAAAGGTACAGTTATGATTGTGAGGGAAAAAGAAGATGCGTCATTCGCTTGGGGGAAAGAAAGCTCGAATATAAGGATTCCAAAGGACAGGACTGTTATTTCTATTATTCGAACATTGCCGGAACCGATCTGGATATGCCGTTCTATGTCTGCAATGCCGAGTGTGTCAGCGGCATGAAAAAGAGAGAATCCAAATCGGAGACATTCAGCGCAAATCCGTTTGAATACGAATTCTTATACGCACCGCTCGGGGACAAGGGCGCTTACGCGTACCAGCAGCCGTGGTATGGATTTTCGGTCAACAAAGACAGCGAAGAGAAAGAGATCGCGGTTGAGTTTCTGCGCTTTATGATGCAGGAAAAAGAGATCGACGAGATGGCCAGTATTAAAGGCCTGCCGTCGATGGCAGAAAACGGAACCGACGAGCGGTATGCGGGGCTTCGGGATGCAAAAAGTATTGAGGCAAGTTTCATCAACGACGGCAGCGTGCCGGATTCCATCCGCGTGGCATTGGAGCAGGTCTGCAATGACTTCGGAGCAGGCGTGTACGGCAATGCAAACGAGGCAGTGCAGGCGTTTGTGGAGCTGTGTGCAGAGAAATAAGATAGGAAAACGAGAAGAGCGACTCATTTGTGAAAACAAGTGGGTCGCTTTTTGGTGCCAAAGATGGTAGAATAGGTACAACAGAAAAAATGAGGTGAAGAAAACAATGGAGTCAAAACGTAAGGTACTGCAAAAACTGTTCCTTTCCACGCTGTATCTGAGCGCATTTACGTTCGGCGGCGGTTATGTGATTGTGACGCTGATGAAGAAGAAATTTGTGGATGAGTACCACTGGATTGAGGAGAATGAGATGCTCGATCTGGTGGCGATTGCGCAGTCATCGCCGGGGCCGATTGCGGTGAATGGGGCGATTGTTGTCGGGTATAAGCTGGCGGGGATGATTGGTGTGCTGGTTTCGATTATTGGAACGATTATTCCGCCGTTTCTGATTATCTCTGTGATTTCGGTCTGCTATCAGGCGTTCCGGGATAATTTTTTCGTGAGCCAGATGCTCGAAGGAATGCAGGCAGGCGTCGGAGCCGTGATTGCATCCGTGACGTATGAGATGGGAGCCGGGGTTGTGAAAGAAAAAGATCCGCTGTCGCTGGTGATTCTTGTCTGTGCGTTTGCAGCAGCCTGCTTCTTTGGCATAAATGTAATCTATATTGTTCTGGTCTGCGGTGCCATCGGTGCGTTGCGGACGGTTCTGGCGAAACGGAGGGGTGCGAAATGATTTATTTTCAGCTATTTTTAAGCTTTTTCCAGATCGGCCTGCTCAGCTTCGGCGGAGGCTATGCGGCCATGCCGCTGATTCAGGGACAGGTGGTGCAGGGACACGGCTGGCTTTCGATGTCGGAGTTTACGGATCTTGTCACCATCTCCCAGATGACACCGGGGCCGATCGCAGTCAATTCGGCAACCTTCGTCGGAATTAAAATCGCAGGCATCCCAGGAGCGCTCGCGGCAACGTTTGGATGTATTCTGCCGTCGTGTATTCTCGTCACACTGCTTGCGAAGCTATATTTAAAATACCGCGAAATGGCAATGCTCCAGGGAATCCTCCACTCCCTCCGCCCGGCGGTTGTGGCGATGATCGGTTCCGCAGGGATTTCAATTCTGGTCACGGCGTTTTGGAGCAGTGAAGGAGATACCGTGATCCGGCTGGCGCAGACGAATTGGAGTCTTGTCGTGATCTTTATCATCAGCCTCATCCTGCTGCAGAAAGGCAAAAAGAACCCAATCTTTGTGATGGTACTGGCCGGGGTGATGAAGGTGGCAGTGGCGCTGGTGGAAAAATTTGCGGCATAAGAGCAGACGTAAAAAATTAATTATATGTGTCAAAAGAAAACTGAAAAAGAAACGGACAAACGGGGAGCATGGAACGATGTTCCTCGTTTTTGTCTGCCTTGCTATTTTCAGAAGTGAATGATAAAATGGCGATAGACAGCGAGAACGAAAAACAGACAGGGGCGGCATGCTGTGGGACGATTTTTTTAATTCAAAGGTGAATGCTTTTCAGGACGTATTAAACTCAAAAATATATATCGATAAAACAGGATTGCTGGAATACACCAACAGTGTGATTGACACAACATCGAAGTTTATCTGCAACAGCCGCCCCAGAAGATTTGGAAAATCGATCACAGCGGATATGATGACTGCGTATTACAGCAGAAGTCTGGATACAGAAGAAATGTTTGAAAAGCTTAATATTGGTCAGGCGGCAAATCAGAAAATACAGAATGAATATCAAACAGCAGATTCTTAATAGGGAAGGTAAACATAGTGTTATACATTATTTTTGATTTTATAATGGCAGTAATTATGTTTATGTCACTTCCTTTTATTATTGGAATAATGGTAGATATCCGCCATCAGGGAATTGGGTGCTTTGCGGCATGGGTAATATGGGGAGTTATGTTTATCTTATTGTTGAGGCTGTTTAATGCTCTGAAATTAAGATGTCAAAAAAAGCCAGAAAAAAGATAAAAAGGATCTTTCTTTCTAAACATGAATCGTGTATAATAAACATTACTGTTCGGGGCCTGCCTGGAGAAATCCAGAAAGGCTCCGATTTATGTCATTTATTTTACAAAGCAAGAAAAGGGGGAAACCATGCAGAAACACAGAAAATTTATTGGGGACAAACGGTTTTACCTGATGGTACTTGGCGTTGCGATGCCGATTATGATTCAGAACGGGATCACCAACTTTGTCAGCCTTCTCGACAACATCATGGTAGGACAGGTCGGCACCGAGCAGATGTCCGGTGTTGCGATCGTCAACCAGCTTCTTTTTATCTATAACCTTTGCATTTTCGGAGGGGTATCCGGTGCAGGAATTTTCACTGCGCAGTATTTCGGACAGGGCAACGACGAGGGTGTGCGAAACACCTTCCGCTTCAAGCTCTGGATCGGCGTGATCCTGACGGCAGCGGCAATCACTATTTTTCTTGGTGCGCATGAGCCTCTGATTCGTCTCTACCTGACAGGAGATCAGGGAAGCCAGGACATGAATGCGACATTAGCCTATGGCATTTCTTATATGAAGGTCATGCTGGTAGGACTTCCTCCGTTCCTGTTTGTGCAGCTTTATGCCAGCACGCTGCGCGAATGCGGCGAGACAATGCTTCCGATGAAGGCCGGTATTACCGCTGTCTTCGTTAATCTGATTTTTAACTACATTTTAATCTACGGAAAATTCGGTGCACCGCAGCTCGGCGTTGTCGGCGCGGCAGTCGCAACGGTGCTGTCCCGTTACGTGGAGATGGCGATCGTGCTGATCCGCACGCACGGAAACAAAGAAAAATATCGTTTTACGAAGCATCTGTACCGCACGATCCGTGTTCCGGCGGCTTTGACGAAACAGATTCTCATAAAAGGAACGCCTCTGATGCTGAACGAAACGTTCTGGGCCGGCGGCGTTGCGATCCTGATGCAGTGTTACTCCGTGCGTGGACTGAATGTCGTAGCCGCGATGAATATCTCCAACACGATCTCGAATCTGTTCAACGTCGTTTTCATCGCACTCGGCGATTCCGTTGCCATCATCGTCGGACAGCTCCTTGGAGCCGGAAGGATGGAAGAGGCAAAGGATACCGATACGAAGCTGATCACGTTTTCCGTATTACTCTGCATTGTGATCGGCGCGCTGATGGCGCTCGTGGCTCCAATCTTCCCACGCCTCTACAACACGACGGACGAAGTACGCCACATGGCGGCAATCTTCATCGTGGAAGTGGCCATGTTCATGCCGGTCAATGCATTCCTGCATGCAAGCTACTTTACCCTGCGCTCCGGTGGAAAAACGATCATCACGTTCCTGTTCGACAGCGTCTTTATCTGGGTTGTCAGTGTGCCGGTGGCTTTCTGCCTGAGCCGTTTTACCGGACTTTCGATCTACGCAATCTACTTTATGGTTATGTCGGTTGACCTGATCAAGTGCGTGATTGGATTTGTCCTTGTCAAGAAAGGAGTCTGGCTGCAGAATATTGTGGCGGAGTAAAGAAAAAAATCTGTCTGTTTTCCAGTCTGAAAAGGATGGGAGGCGGGCAGATTTTTTGCTTTATAAAAAACTTTGTTGAATTTTACCGTAAAGCAAAAAAAGCCCTCCGGGCAGGATCGGACTGCGGTTGAGAGAAAGAAAAAGAGTATTTTTGATAAAATTTCGCAAATGAAGCAGCCGCTTTTGGCGGAAAAGTGGAAATTTTTTCATTAATCAAAACACCGGTTGAAATTTAGAGAACGCTTGTTATAATAGGGGTGCAGCGAACAGACATCTCGTATGACGCGTGAATCTCTCTTCCTATTGTTAATGAGGCGCGTTCATACACCACATGGAGGAAAAAAGCGATGGATTACGCAAAAGAATCATTAAAGATGCACTATGAATTACGCGGAAAGCTCGAGATGACATCCCGTGCAGCCGTAGATACAAAAGATGCCTTAAGTCTTGCCTATACCCCGGGTGTGGCAGCGCCGTGCCTGGAAATTCAGAAAGATGTCAATAAGAGCTACGAGCTGACCAGAAGATGGAACACCGTAGCTGTTGTCACAGATGGAACCGCAGTCCTCGGACTTGGCGATATCGGACCGGAAGCCGGTATGCCGGTTATGGAAGGAAAATGCGTTTTATTCAAAGAATTCGGCGGTGTCGATGCGATTCCGCTCTGCGTGCGCAGCAAGGACGTCGATGATATCGTCAATACCGTGCGCCTGCTCGCCGGAAGCTTCGGCGGCGTCAACCTGGAGGACATCTCCGCACCGCGCTGCTTTGAGATTGAGAAGAAATTAAAGGAATGCTGTGATATTCCGATCTTCCACGACGATCAGCACGGAACCGCAGTCATCACACTGGCCGGTGTCATCAACGCGCTGAAACTGGTCGGAAAGAAACTCGATGAAGTCAAAATCGTCACATCAGGAGCCGGTGCAGCCGGAATCGCGATCATCCGCCTGCTGATCTCGATGGGCCTTAAAAATGTGATCATGACCGACCGCAAAGGTGCGATCTACGAGGGACGCGACGGTTTGAATCCGATCAAAGAAGAGATGGCGAAAATCACAAACTACAATCATGAGAAAGGCACGCTTGCCGAGGTGATTAAAGGAGCCGACATTTTTATCGGCGTTTCTGCACCGGGAACCTTCACCCCGGATATGGTGCGTACCATGGCAAAAGACCCGATTATTTTTGCATGCGCAAATCCGACTCCGGAGATCTTCCCGGATGAGGCGAAAGCGGCAGGAGCAGCCGTTGTCAGCACCGGAAGAAGCGATTATCCGAACCAGGTGAACAACGTACTGTGCTTCCCTGGTATCTTCCGCGGAGCGCTCGACGTGCGCGCATCCGACATCAACGATGAGATGAAGGTCGCAGCAGCTTACGCAATCGCAGGCCTGGTAAGCGATGAAGAGCTGAACGCAGACTACATCCTCCCGGCAGCCTTTGATCCGCGTGTCAAAGATGCGGTGGCAGCAGCCGTTGCAGAGGCAGCAAGAAAGAGCGGCGTAGCGAGAATCTAAACAGAGTTTGATATAAAAGAAAACGACAGAAAAAGGCTTCCCGGACAGCAAGAAAATCCGGGAAGCCTTTTTGCGTATCGTTAAGAATTTATGAAGGAAAGCAGCAGTTACATTCAGCCAGCCAGATTGTCTTCTGCCGGCAGTTCCGGTCCGGTCAGAGCGTACGGATCGAGAATGTCGTCGAGCTGTTTCTGTGTCAGCAGTTCGTCTTTCAGAACCAGAGAGGTAACACTCTCGCCCGTCTTCAGCGATTTCTTTGCAATCGAGGCCGCTTTCTGGTATCCGATATACGGGCAGAGCGCCGTTGTGATGCCGACACTCTTCGAAACGAGATCCTCGCACCGTTTCTCATTTGCGGTAATGCCGAGAATACAGTTCTTCACAAGCGTATTCACAGCGCCTGTCATCGAGGTGATGGAAGAGAACAGGGAATAGAAGACAACCGGCTCAAACGCGTTCAGCTCCATCTGGCCAGCCTCAGCCGCCATCGTGATTGTGGTGTCGTTTCCGATGACATGGAAGGCAACCTGTGTCACAACCTCCGGGATAACCGGGTTGATCTTGCCCGGCATAATCGAGGATCCGTTCTGCATCGGCGGCAGGTTGATTTCGCCGAATCCGGTCCGCGGTCCGCTGGACAGCAGGCGCAGATCGTTGCACATCTTGGAGAGGTTGACGGCGCAGGTCTTTAACGTGTTGGAGATCGTCACAAATCCGTCGAGGTTCTCCGTCGCGTCAAACAGATCGTCCGCCTGCATCAGCGGATAGCCTGTCACAGCAGTGAGGGTCGGCACGATGTGGTGGAGATAGTAATCGGAAGCATTGATCGTCGTACCGATGGCTGTTCCGCCGAGGTTCAGGGTGAACAGCTCTTTTCTGGCGCGTTCGATCCGGCGGATATCACGCTCGATCATCGTTGCGTAAGCGTGGAAGCTCTGGCCGAGACGCATCGGAACGGCGTCCTCAAGCTGGGTTCTTCCCATCTTTAAAATGTGGTCAAATTCCTGGGACTTATCGAGCAGTGCTGCGTGGAGTGACTCGAGCGCATGCAGAAGATCCGGGAGCAGATCGAGCACGGTCAGTTTTCCTGCACTTGGGATAACGTCGTTTGTGGACTGTGCCATGTTGACGTGGTCATTCGGGTGGACAATGGTATAATCACCCTTGGTGCCGCCCAGGATTTCGATGGCGCGGTTTGCGATGACTTCGTTTGCGTTCATATTAGCACTCGTTCCGGCGCCGCCCTGGATGCCGTCAACGATGAACTGGTCTTTTAATTTGCCGGCAATGATTTCATCACAGGCATAGATAATGGCAGCCGCTTTTTCCTCCGGCAGTCTCTGTGCTTCGCGGTTGGAGATGGCAGCTGCCTTTTTAATTTTCGCCAGATTCTGGATCATGACCGGGTGGATCGGCGTTCCCGTGATGGGGAAATTCCGTTTTGCCCGCAGGGACTGTACCCCGTAGTAGGCGTCGGATGGGACTTCAAGGGAACCAATGGAATCTGCTTCAATTCTTGTTTTCATAATAATCTCCTTCTTTCTGCACGCATTGAGTTGTGTATATTGTCTGAAACAATTCTTGCTTTGCCTTTCGATACCGGAAGAATAACACCAGGGCAGAAATTTGTAAATACCGCCGCTGAAGAACTGTGGAATCTTATTTATTTTTGCATTTGATTTTAAATACCAAGGGAAAGAGGCACTTTTACTTATTTTTCGAAAGCAGTTTCCGCGAGGACACGTTTTCGTAGACAAAAAACGGCGAACGTGATATGCTGAACAGTATAAAAGTGAAAAAACAGGAGAGCAGCGTATGAAACATGAAAAAAGCAAGAACGATGCGATGCGCCATGAGCTCGATCACATCGATGCAAAAATCCTGAATCTCCTTCGGGAAAACGCCAGGATGCCGCTGAAAGAAATCGCGGAACACGTATTTTTATCCTCCCCGGCAGTTTCCGCCAGAATTGAGCGGCTGGAGAAGGAAGGCTACATTACAGGATATCAGGTCAAATTAAATCCGGCGCTTTTGGGATATCCGATCAAAGCGTTCATCAACCTCGAGGTTGAGCCGGTTCAGAAAAAAGAATTTTATCCCTATATTGAAAAGGTCCACAATGTCGTGGAATGTAATTGCGTTACCGGTGATTACTCCATGCTCATTGAGGGCCTTTTTGTTAGCACCATTGAGCTCGACCAGTTTATCGGCGAGCTGCAGCATTTTGGACGGACGCGGACGCAGATCGTGTTCTCGACCTCCGTGGAGCACCGCCAGGTGACCGCACACGAGGCAGAAGAATAGGCACCGGTCCGCTCCGGCGGCTTTGTGTACCGAAAAAAATGCTTTGCAGGAGAATGCTTTTGTGTTATAGTGATAGAATACACAGAGCATTTTGCGCCCTTTTCGGGGCAGTGCTCCAAACGAAAAGATTCGAGGGAGGCCTGACCTTATTATGGAAGAAAAAGAAGTTGTTTCCAAAAATTTTATCGAGCTTGCGATTGACAAAGATCTGGCAGAGGGGGTTTACGACCATGTATGCACACGATTCCCGCCGGAGCCAAACGGCTATCTTCATATCGGACATGCAAAATCCATCCTGTTAAACTACGGTTTATCACAGGAGTACAACGGAGAGTTCCACATGCGTTTCGATGATACAAACCCGACGAAAGAGAAAACCGAGTTTGTTGATTCCATCAAAGCCGATATCCAGTGGCTTGGTGCAGACTGGAAAGATCATCTGTACTACGCATCCGATTATTTCCCACAGATGTATGAGGCAGCCGTAAAACTGATCAAAAAAGGAAAAGCATTCGTCTGCGATCTGTCCGCAGAGGAGATCCGTGAGTACCGCGGAACCTTAACCGAGCCTGGAAAAGAGAGCCCGTACCGCAATCGTTCCGTGGAGGAAAACCTGGACCTGTTCGAGCGCATGAAAAACGGCGAATTCGAGGACGGAAGCAAAGTACTCCGTGCGAAAATCGATATGGCATCACCGAACATCAACATGAGAGACCCGGTTATCTACCGTGTAGCCCATATGCATCACCACAGAACCGGCGATACCTGGTGCATCTACCCGATGTACGACTTCGCGCATCCGATCGAGGACGCCATCGAAGGCATTACCCATTCTATCTGTACGCTGGAGTTTGAGGACCACCGTCCGCTGTACGACTGGGTTGTACGCGAGCTGGAATATCCGATGCCGCCGCGCCAGATTGAGTTTGCAAAGCTGTATCTGACCAACGTGGTTACCGGAAAACGTTACATCAAAAAGCTGGTAGAGGACGGCGTGGTAGACGGCTGGGATGACCCGCGTCTCGTATCCATCGCAGCACTCCGCCGCAGAGGCTTTACACCGGAGTCCATCAAGAAATTCGTAGATCTGTGCGGTGTATCAAAAGCAAACAGCTCCGTTGACTATGCGATGCTGGAGTACTGCATCCGCGAGGATCTGAAGCTGAAAAAAGCCCGTACCATGGCAGTCTTAAATCCGGTGAAACTTGTCATCGACAACTATCCGGAAGACCAGATTGAGATGCTGGAAGTACAGAATAACCTCGAGAATCCGGAGCTTGGCAGCCGTCAGGTACCGTTCGGAAGAGAGCTGTACATCGAGCGCGAAGACTTCATGGAGGAGCCGGTCCGCAAATACTTCCGTATGTTCCCGGGCAATGAAGTCCGCCTGATGAACGCATACTTCGTCACCTGCACCGGATGCGAGAAAGACGAGAACGGAAATATTACCGTAATCCATGGAACGTACGATCCGGAGTCCAAGGGAGGAAATTCCCCGGACGGAAGAAAAGTAAAAGGAACGATCCACTGGGTAGCAGCAAAGACCGCCGTCAAAGCAGAGTGCCGTCTGTACGAAAACCTGATCGACGAGGAGAAGGGCGTTTACAACGAGGATGGTTCCATGAATCTGAATCCGAATTCCCTGACCGTATTAAAAGAGTGCTATCTGGAGCCGTCTTTAAAAGATGCGAAAGCATACGACAGTTTCCAGTTTGTCAGAAACGGATTCTTCTGTGTAGACGCAAAAGATTCCAAAGAGGATGCGCTGGTGTTCAACCGTATCGTATCCCTGAAGAGCTCTTTCAAGCTACCGGCAGCGAAATAAATAAGAATTTTGAAATGGAACAGAGCAGCCGCCTGGATGAAACCGACATCCCAAGCGGCTGTTCTTTTTGTCAGGGGAGATGGGAAGATGAATGAATTGACGATTTCGCTGGATCCGCATCGGAAGACACCGCTCTATGAGCAGATCTACGGTTTTATCCGCGAGGAAATCCGCGGCGGACGGATCCGTGCAGGGGAGCGGCTGCCGTCGGCGCGGGCGCTTTCGGGCTATCTGTCGGTGAGCCGGAGTACCGTGGATCTGGCGTATGAGCAGCTGGTATCCGAAGGGTATCTGGAGAGTGTGCCGTGCAAAGGCTACTTTGTCTGTGAGATTGAGGGGCTGTACCGCCTCGATGAAAAGAAAGAGGAGACAAAAGAGGATGATGCCGCGGAACAGACGCCGTTCCGCTACGATTTTGCCGTGACCGGCACGGCGCCGGGCGGATTTCCGCAGAACAGCTGGAAGAAGATCTCGAAAGAAGTCCTGCTGGACGCAGATGACAGCCTGTTCCAGCTCGGGGATGCGAAGGGCGAGCACGGTCTTCGGGAGGCAATCCGCGACTATTTGCACCACGCACGCGGCGTGAACTGCCGCACGGAGCAGATCATCGTCGGAGCGGGAAATGATTATCTGCTGATGCTGCTTTCGGTGATCTTAGGGCGTGGCCATAAAGTGGCGATGGAAAATCCGACCTACATCAGTGCCTACCGCTGTTTTGCGAAGCTTGGCTATGCGATGTGTACGATTTCGATGGACGAAGCGGGCATGCGGCCGGCGGAGCTGGAAAAAAGCGGGGCGGATCTGGCGTACATCATGCCGTCGCACCAGTTCCCGATGGGCATGGTCATGCCGATGAAGCGGCGGATGCAGCTCCTTGCGTGGGCATCGAGGGAAAATGGGCGGTATCTGATTGAGGATGATTACGACAGTGAATTCCGCTACAAGGGCCGCCCGATCCCGGCACTGCAGGGCAATGACACAGAGGGAAAAGTGATCTATCTTGGAACGTTTTCGCGGGCGATTGCGCCGTCCATCCGCATCAGCTACATGGTGCTGCCGGAGACGCTGCTGCCTGCCTACGAGGAGAACGGAAGATGCTTTTCCGCGACAGTTTCGAAGACGGACCAGAAGATTCTGGAAGAGTTTATGCGGAGCGGCGCGTTCGAGCGCCATCTGAACCGGATGCGTGCACAGTATAAAGGGAAACACGACCTGCTGATCCGGCTTCTGAAGGAGTTTGGGCGGGAGTACACGGTGTCCGGCGAGAATGCGGGCGTCCATGTGCTGGTCCACCTGCCGAGAGGACTCTCTGAAGCGGAGGCGGTGCAGCGGGCAAAAGAGGATGGCGTGCGCGTGTACGGGCTGGAACGGTACTGCATCGGCGCTGCCGCAGATCCCGCACAGGGCGGCACAGTGCTACTTGGGTACGCCGGGCTTTCTGAGGAGGAGATTGCAGAGGCAGCTGCGATTCTGAAAAAGTGCTGGAATGCGTGAAAAAAGATATGAAAAAAACGGATTGCTTCGCCAGTAACAAAAACTGACGGAACAATCCGTTTTTACTGTTTGATAGAGAGTTACAATGCGGACAGGATCAGCAGCCCAGCTCTTCGGTCAGCTCGCAGATCTCATCGATGATCGATCCAATTGTCTCGATCGTATCGAGAAGCGGTGCATCCGTCGAGATATCAACGCCGGCCATTTTTGCCAGCTCTTCCGGTGTCTTCGTGCTTCCGGCGGTCAGTACCTTTTTCCAGTCATCGACAGCGGTCTGGCCTTCGGTTTCGATGCGCTTGCATACCTGTGTGGCAACGGTCAGTCCGGCGCTGTAGGTGTAGGAGTAAAGTCCCATATAGTAATGCGGCTGGCGCATCCAGGTGAGCGCTGCGTCATCGGAAATTTCCACATCATCGCCCCAGAACTTCTGCAGGGTCTCTTTCATAATGCTGCTTAACGTCTCAGCCTGTACGCTGTCGCCGGCATCGATGAGCTTGTAAACCTCGCGCTGGTAAGCAGCCTCCATCAGATGGGTGACGAAGTTATGATAATATGTGTTGCTGATCATACAGCTTAAAACCCAGCGGCGGAACCGTTTGTCCGGGGTCGTTTTCAGCAGATAATGAGCCATAAGAAGCTCGTTCATGGTAGACGGCGCCTCGACAAAATAAGAGGAAACCTCGGTATCGAGAATCGCCTGTGCGCCGTTGCAGAGACGGAAATGGCCGGCGTGGCCGAGTTCATGCGCCAGCGTGAAAACATCTGCCATGCGGTTATTCCAGCTTAAGAGAATAAAGGAACCTTTTCCGTACGGGCTGGCACAGAAGCCGCCGGTGGATTTTCCCTGGTTCTGTGCAAAGTCAACCCAGCGTTTTTTGTAGGCCTCCTGAATCATGGAAACGTAATCATCACCGAGAATGGCAAGACCTTTTTCGATGTACTGTTTTGATTCCTCGATCGTGACAGACGGATCGTACTCCGGGTCGACGGCGATTTTCAGATCGGCGAAGGTCATGCGGTCAAGGTTGTGAACCTTTTTCAGCAGGCGGGCATATTTGCGCATATGCGGAGCCAGGCGGGTGGTGATGAGATCGATCTGGCGGTTGTACAGCTCACGGCTGACCTGCTGCGGGAAAAGCAGAGAATCGATGACGGAATCGAAGCCGCGCAGCGTGGCCATGGTCTTTTCTGTCTGCAGCTGGGCATTGTAAGCAGCTGCCGTTACATTTTCGTACTGTCTGATTTTTGCAGAAAAGGCGGAGAATGCACTGCGGCGGATATCGGTGTCTTTTTCGTACTCGTAATTATCCTCAAACAGGGAGTAGCCGAGCGGATATTCTTTTCCGTTTACGGTGAAAGAATCAAATTTCATATCGGCAAGCTTTGCCATGTTGTAGATCTGGTACGGAGCCGAGAAGGTCTGGGACAGAGCAGAAATGGCACGCTCGGTTTCCGGATTCAGGCGGTGTGCCTTGTTGCGGAGAATCTCGGCGAGATAGCAGCGGTTCGTATCTGACTGCTGCATGGCCTCGTTCAAAACATCCTCGGACTGTTCGGAAAGCTCGCTCTCGATAAAGGTGAGACGGCTGAAAATCTCAGAGATCAGGCTGTTGATGCGGTCGTTGCGCGTCTGGTTTGCACTGTTGTAATAGTCGACAGAGACGGCGAGATCGCAGTAGTTGGCGGTCAGTGTGATCAGACGGTAGACCTCCTGGTAATCGTCGAGGCAGTGGTTGATCGTGGCTGCATCGGTGAGGTTTCCTTTGTAGGATGCTTCCATAGAAAGACTTAATTCTTTCATTTTCTGCGCATCAGCCAGCATGGCCTCCTCGGTTGGATAAATTAAAGACAGGTCCCAGGTAAGTTCTACAGGAACGTCATCGCGTTTTGCAAGTTCCATAACAATCTCCTTTCCATAAAAAAGGGGAGGTTTCCCTCCCCAGGAATTACTTCCTTATGTTTCTATATTCTGTTTTTGGGTTTTATTCTGCGGTTACTTCGCTTTCTTCCTGCGGAGAAACTTCACGATCCGCAGCAGACGGTGTTTCTTCTGCGGCGCCTGTAGTTTCTTCTGTTGTTTCTTCCTCGCAAGAATCCGCTTCATCATCGCCAGATTCAGCTTCCGGCGCTTCACATGCGCTTTCGTTATCGTCCGCACAGCTTTCTTTTTCAGCGTCTTCTTCTTCGGACTCTGCGGTTTCGCTTTCAGCTTCTGCATCAGCTGTTTCGGAACCTTCATTGCAAGCTGCAGATTCCGGATCCGGTGCAGCATCCTCCGCACCTTTCGTTTTCGGAAGGGTCGTATAAGTACGTTCAGCAGGAGCAGGCTCTTCCTCTTCAAATTCGTCTTTAAAATCGTCAAAATCTGTTTCAAGATCTGCTTTTCCTTTCCGGATAAAATAGACTGCCGCACCGCAGGCTGCGCCGACAGCGGCAGAAGCCAGAGTAAGCAGAATACGTTTTGATTTCCGTGACATCTCGATTCAAGTCTCCTTTCAAATGCCGTCTTTTGAAACTATTGTAATACAGTTTCAACAAAAAAGAAAGTAAAATCTTACAGAATTCGGAAAAAGTGCCAAAGAAAACAAGAAAAAGAAGGTTTCCTGACACAGAAACAGCATCAGGCAAGGATAAACTTACGAAGAATCTCCGCCACGCCGCTGTGATTGCAGTCGTTTTCCGTGATATAATCGGCACTCGCCTTTACGGCATCGGTCGCATTTTTCATGGCGGCACCGACGGCAGCGGCCTCGATCATCGAAATATCATTTTCCTGATCTCCGGCAGCCACGGTGTTGGCAAGCGGAATCTGAAGAAGCTCGCAGAGTTTTTTCACGGCATGGCCCTTGGAAACGTGTTCCGGGACATGCTCGAGGTAATGCGGGCTGGAGTAGAACATCGAAATTTTTCCTTTTGCCCACGTCTCCATGGCAGCGCGGTAAGCGTCCATTTTTGCACGGTCGTGGAGATCAATCACGATCATCTTGCACGGCTCCTTGGCGAGGTGTTCCGGCAGAAGCGGATCCTCCACGACGGGAATGTGGATTGCCTGCGTGTAAATACGCGTTTCCTCGCCCACATGGCGGCAGAGAAGAGAGGTGTCGGAGTAGGTGTGGCAGTAGAGGCCTGCCTCCTGCGTTTTTTCAAAGATCACGCGTGCATATTTGAGTGGAATCGTGCGGCGGTACAGCGTTTTCTTTGCCGCGCAGTCGTAAATCAGTCCGCCGTTGAATGCGATGGCATAGCAGCCTTCGCGGTCGAGTCCGAGCTCTTTTAAGATCGGCAGAAAGCCGGAGAGCGGTCGGCCGGTGTTGAACACAATTTTGTGGCCGGCAGCAAGTGCCTCTGAAATGGCATCCATGTTTTCTTTTGTCACCTGCTTTTCGGAATTCAGCAGGGTATCATCCATATCGGTAAAAAATATTTTCACAGTCTGATTCATATTCTCTTTTTTTCCTTTCCAAGAATCTGAAAAACAGTTTCATTTTAGCATAAAGTGCCGGAAAAGAAAATATGGTTGCGCAGGGAAAAAATACAGGAATTTGAGCATCGAAAAGCGATTGTTCGCAGAATTCGAGAAACATATGGGCCAGACTATATGGAGCTGTCAACCCACAATCCAAAGCCGCTGCTGGAGCAGCTTGCCGCACAATACCGTGTATCAAGGTGCAGTATTCTTCGCTGGATCCGTGTTTATTTACAGGGCGGCATGGATGATAACGTCCTGTTTGATCGGCGGTTGACACCCAAACGGGGGATAAACCGCTGCTACCGACGCAAACCAGGACGTCCATGCAAAGCTGGTCTTGCGAGCGGTATCGTTCCAAGTGCGCAGATGCGCGAGCACTTTGCGGATGCGCTGATGCAGCTGAAATCCGGCCGCGCAAAGACATACCAATATGCCTACAATTATCTTTGCAGCCGGTATTATTCTGTCAGCGCAGCTGTCGGCTCGGATGGAAATCTGCGGACACAGGTGCTCCCAATCTCAGAGCGACCAACATTTGCACAATTTTA
>ERZ1106976.705-NODE-705-length-36934-cov-8.784566_pt1 | contig 36934 bp, 29 predicted proteins | sample MGYA00403687_ERZ1106976 | MGnify/ENA primary metagenome ERZ1106976 (study PRJEB35170, sample SAMEA104062446) | human gut metagenome | biome: human gut; feature: human-associated habitat; material: faeces | place: Denmark | collected 2013-02-22 ... | reverse complement strand
AAACCGCGAAGAAAAGCATTTCCTTGGATTCGTAGAATTTATAGAACGAGCCCTTTGCAATGCCGACCGCCCTTGTCAGCTGCTCCACGGAGGTTTTCTTCATCCCGATGGTCACACCGCAGCGCCGCGCCTCGCGGATCAAGTCCCTGCGGATCGTTTCATTTTGATCTTCCGTAAATGCCACCGTGCACGCCCCTTAAATTTATGACCAAGTTTATCTTTTCAGTCATATAGTAACAAAAAGCTGTTCTTTTTTCAAGATTGCGCCGATCATCATGTGGCTGCATTCCGCCGCCTTAAAAAAGCAGAGCGTTCCGCGGAACGCTCTGCTTTTTGCCTGCCGGTTTACAGCTTTGTGATGACGGGAATGACCATCGGGCTGCGCTTGGTCGTTTTGAACAGGTAGTTGCTCACGCCCGATTTGATCGCGCCCTTGAGCTCGCCGATGTCACGGCTGCGGCGGCCCAGCACGCCCTCGGCGGCGGACATGACCACGGTCTTGAGCTCATTCATCAGCTCCTCGGACTCCTTGACGTAGATGAAGCCGCGGGTGATGATCTCAGGCTCGGCGAGCATATAGCCGTCGTGTGCGGAGATGGGCAGCACGACCACCACCATGCCGTCCTCGGCGAGATGCTTGCGGTCGCGCAGGACCACGGCGCCGACGTCGCCCACGCCGCTGCCGTCCACGAAGATCTCGCCGGCGGGCGCCATGCCCGGCACGAGCTTCATCGTGCGGGCGGTGATCTCCACCGCGTCGCCGTTTTCGCAGATGGCGATGTTCTTGCGGTCCATGCCCATGGACATGGCAAGGTTCTTATGGATCTGCAGCATACGCTGCTCGCCGTGTACGGGGATAAAATACTTCGGCTTTGTGAGCGCGTGGATGATCTTCAGCTCCTCCTGACAGGCATGGCCGGAGACGTGGAGCATATCCGCGCGGTCGTAAATGACCTCGACGCCCTTGCGGAACAGCTCGTTGATGACGCGCGAGACGGTGTTCTCATTGCCGGGAATGGCGGAAGCCGAGATGATGACGCGGTCGCCGGGGCCGACCTCGATCTGCTTGTGCTGGGAAAACGCCATGCGGTAGAGCGCGCTCATTTCCTCGCCCTGCGAGCCGGTGGTGACGATGACCTGCTTATCGAGCGGGAGCGCCTTGATCTTGTTGATGTCCATCACGGTGTTCTTGGGCAGCTTCATGTAGCCGAGGTCGACCGCGACCTTGGTGACATTTTCCATGCTGCGGCCCGTGACGGCGACCTTGCGGCCGACCGCCGCCGCCGCGTCGATGACCTGCTGGATGCGGTGGACGTTGGAGGCGAAGGTCGTGACGATGATGCGCTGCTTGCAGCCGGCAAAGAGCCGGTCGAAGGTCTTGCCGACCGTGCGCTCGCTCATCGTGTAGCCGGGGCGCTCGACGTTCGTGGAGTCTGCGAGCAGCGCGAGCACGCCCTGCTTGCCCAGCTCGCCGAAGCGCGCGAGGTCGATGACCTCGCCGTCGATGGGCGTGGAGTCGATCTTGAAGTCGCCCGTGTGGACGACGGTGCCGAGCCCGGTGTGGATGGCAAACGCCACGCTGTCCGCGATGGAGTGGTTCACATGAATGAACTCCACGCTGAACTTGCCGGCCTTGACCGTCATGCCGCTTTCGACGGTGACGATCTTGGTGGACTTCAAAAGCCCGTGCTCCTCGAGCTTCAGGCGAATGAGGCCCGCGGTGAGGCGGGTGCAGTAGATGGGCATATTGACCTGCTTGAGGACGTAGGGGATGGCCCCGATGTGGTCCTCGTGGCCGTGGGTGATGAACAGACCGCGGATGCGGTTCTTGTGCTTGGTGAGGTAGCTCACGTCGGGAATGACAAGGTCGATGCCGTACATATCGTCGCCGGGAAAGGCCATGCCGCAGTCCACGACGATGATCTCGCCGCCGTACTCATACACGGTCATGTTCTTGCCGATCTCGTTCAGCCCGCCGAGCGGGATAATCTTCAAATTTTCTGCCAAAATGCATTCACTCCTTATGGTTCTTCAAAAATTGGGTGAGCATTCGGTCCACGCCGCGCGGAAATGACCGCACGGAAACAACGGCGTCCGTGCTGCGCGCTCCGCCCTGTTCCGCGGAGCGCATCGCACCATCGGCGCCCTGATCGTTTTTACTATGGACTTGTGCTCTATTCAAACCGCGCGATGGCGGCTCAATACAATTTATGTTTTTATAGTATACCACGTTTTTTGGAAAAAGTACACACTTTTTTTCATGCGCCCCTTTTCCGTACGAATTTTTTATCGGAAAGCCTATTGCGCCCTTGCGCGCCCGTGTGCTACAATATAGTATCTATCCGTATTTGTTCCGCCTTTGTGCCGCCGATGAAGCGGGGAGGATGCCTTATGAGTAAGAAAGTCAATAAGCTGACCGAGCCGAATATGCGGCTGTATTTTCTTCTTGCCGCGGTCTTCTGCGCGGTGACGCTGTGGATCGAGCCGATCCTCGGCCTTGTTGAAGCCGGTGTGATGGCGCTTACCTACGTCTATTTCCGCCGCACGGCGCAAAAGCGCCGCGAGGGCATCCAGCGCTACGTCGAGGATATGACCGACGATGTGGCGAGCGCGGGCAAGTCCTCCATGCTCTCGGCCCCCTTTGCCATGATGGTCTTCCGGCCCGATACGCAGGAGGTGCTGTGGAGCAACGAGAGCTTCCTCCAGCTCACGGGCATGAGGGAGAATCTGTTCGATAACCGGCTGGAGGATACGCTTCCCGGCTTCCCCGCCCAATGGCTGCTGGAGGGAAAGAGCGAATGTCCCGAAACGGTCGTCGTCAACAACCGGCACTTCCGCGTGTTCGGCAGTCTCACGCATCCGAGCGGCCGCAGCGGCGCGCGCGGACTTCTCGCGCTGACCTATTGGATGGACGTGACTGAGCAGGACGAGCTCAGGAAAAAGAGCGAGGAGAACCGCCCCATCGTGGCCGTGCTCATGCTCGATAACTACGAGGAGCTGATGAAGGCCGGCACCGAGGCGGCGCGCTCGTCCGTGCTCGCGCAGATCGACGAAAAGATCAGCGCGTGGGTGTCGGGCACGCAGGGGCTTTTGTGCAAGTACGACCGCAACCGCTATTTGCTGCTGCTGACGGAGAAGCATTACAATACGCTGCTCGAGGGCAAGTTCAGCGTGCTCGACGCGGTGCGCTCCGTTGTCACCGAGGACGGCGTCGCCGCGACGCTCTCCATCGGCGTCGGCAAGGACGCGGACGATTACGAGACGCTTTTCAAGAACGCGGGCCTGTCCATCGAGATGGCGCTCTCGCGCGGCGGCGATCAGGTCGTCGTGCGCAACCGCCTCGATTTTGAGTTCTACGGCGGCAAGACGAAGTCTACCGAAAAGCGCACGAAGGTCAAGTCCCGCGTGATGGCCAACGCCCTCGGCGAGCTGATCTCCGATGCCAGTCAGGTCTTTATCATGGGCCATAAGCACGCCGACTTCGACGCCGTCGGCGCGGCGGCGGGCGTGTGCTGCATCGCGCGCAAGCGCGGCAAGAAGGCGCAGATCGTCATTGACGTGGACGACAATGCCGCCGGCCCGATCCTCAAGCGCCTTGCCGCGCTGCCGGAGTATAAGGATGCCTTCATCAGCGGCAGCGACGCCTTCATCAAGGCACAGCCCGGCGCGCTGCTCGTGGTGGTGGACACCAACCGCCCCGACTTCGTGGAGTCCGAGCAGCTGCTCGACACCTGCAACCGCGTGGCGGTCATTGACCATCACCGCCGGGCGGCGAGCTATATTGAATCCGCTGCGCTCAACTTCCACGAGCCGTATGCCTCGTCGGCATCGGAGCTGGTGAGCGAGCTGCTGCAATATCTCATTGACCCCGGCGATCTGCTGCGCGCCGAGGCCGAGGCCCTGTTCGCGGGCATCGTGCTCGATACGAAGAACTTTACCATGCGCACCGGCGGACGCACCTTTGAGGCCGCGGCGCTGCTGCGCCGCGCGGGCGTGGACACGGCGGACGTGCAGCGCCTGTTCCAGGGAACGCTTTCCGACATGATCGAGCGCTATGACATCATCCGCCACGCGGAGCTGTATCACAACGACATTGCCATCGCGGCGGTGGAGCAGGACATCGACCGCGTGACCGCGGCCAAGGCCGCCGACGAGCTGCTGACGCTGCGCGGCGTGCGCGCGTCATTCGTGCTCTTCAAGCACGATACGGGCGTGAATCTGTCGGCGCGCTCGCTCGGCGAGATCAATGTGCAGCTCATTATGGAAAAGCTCGGCGGCGGCGGAAACTCCACCACCGCGGGCGGACAGATCCCGGACGGGACGGTGGACGCGGTGCGCGAGCAGCTCATCGCCGCCATCGACCAGTATTTGGAAGGATAAAAAACCACCATCAGGAGGATAGAACGATGAAAGTAATTTTACAGCAGGACGTCAGAGGTCAGGGCAAGAAGGGCCAGATGATCGACGCGGCGGAGGGCTACGCCCGCAACTATCTGCTGCCGCGCAAGCTGGCCATCCCCGCCACGGCGGACGCCATCAACACCATGAACCTCAAGGAAAAGGCGCGCCGTGCCGAGGAGGCGGCGAACCGCGCCGCCGCCGTGGAGACCGCGGACAAGCTGCGTAACTGCACCGTGAAGATCACCGCCAAGGGCGGCGCGAACGGCAAGCTCTTCGGCGCCATCACCGGCAAGGAGATCTCCGAGGCGCTCATGGCGCAGTTCGGCCTGGACGTCGGCAAGCAGAAGATCGTGCTTGACGAGCCGATCAAGGCGTTCGGCAGCTATGAGATCCGCGCGAAGCTCGGCTACGAGGTCAGCGGGAAGTTCACCGTGACCGTGGCGGAGGAATAAGCCAGACTTTACGCAGAAAAGAGGTGTCCTGCGATGGACGAACTGCTCTACCGCCAGATGCCGCACTCGCTCGAGGCGGAGCAGGCGGTGCTCGGCTCGATGCTCATCGACGCGAACTGCATTAAGGACGTGATGGAAAAGCTGCGCCCCGAGGATTTCTACCTGCGCCAGAACCGGGAGATCTTCGAGACGATCTATTCCATGTTCCTCTACTCCAAGCCCATCGACGGCGTGACCGTCGCGGGCGAGATGGAGCGCAACGGCACCTATGACGAAAATACCACGCGCAATTATCTTGTGCAGCTCATGGAGGTCACGCCAACCTCCGCGAACGTCAATGAATACGCCGACATCGTGCGCGACAAGGCGCTGCTGCGCGCGATCGCGACCGTGGCGAGCGACATTACCGGCATGGTGCAGGACGGCACGGGCGGAGCCTCCGCTGTGCTCGATGCCGCCGAGCAGAAGATCTACGCGGTGCGCCGCGGGCGCAGCGCACAGAATATGGAGCAGATCAGCGTTGTGCTGCAGGGCGTGCTCGACCATCTCGCCGAGCTTTCCGCCACCGGCGGTAAGACGCTGCCGGGCCTTTCCACGGGCCTGAGCGCCGTGGACGACAAGATCAACGGCCTGAGCAAATCTGACCTCATCCTGTTGGCCGCGAGACCCGGTATGGGTAAGACGAGCTTTGCGCTCAATGTGGCGCTCAACGTGGCCAAGGCGAGCGGCAAGGCGGTCGCGGTCTTTTCCCTGGAAATGTCCAAGGAACAGCTCGTCACGCGCGTGCTGTCCAACGAAGCGCTGGTGGAGAACGGACGGCTCGTCTCCGGCAATCTGCGTGAGAGCGACTGGGTGAAGATCGCGGAGGCGGCCTCGACGCTCAGCCGCACGGACATCAAGATCGACGACAATCCGCTCCTCACCGTCGCGGACATGAACGCCAAATGCCGCCGCATCGAAAACCTCGGCCTCGTTGTCATCGACTATCTTCAGCTGATGACCTCCGCCGGCGGAAAGGGCTACAGCGGCGAAAACCGCCAGCAGGCGGTGAGCGACATTTCGCGTATGCTCAAGATCATGGCGAAGGAGCTGCAGGTCCCTGTGCTCTGCCTTTCGCAGCTCTCGCGCGCGAACGAAAAGCGCGACGACAAGCGCCCCATGCTCTCCGACCTGCGTGAATCCGGCGCGATCGAGCAGGACGCGGACATCGTGCTCTTTCTCTACCGCGACGACTATTACAACGAGGATTCCGAAAAGCACAACATTGCCGAGTGTATCATCGCCAAGAACCGCCACGGCGAGACCGGCAAGGTCGAGCTGCGCTGGATGCCGGAGTACACGACCTTCGGCACGCTCGAAAGGCGGTACGAGGACGAATGAAAAAGGTATTGGACTTTGTGCAGCGCTTCGACCTGCTGCCGCGCTACGAGCTGCTGCTCGCGGCGGCTTCGGGCGGCCTGGACTCGATGTGTCTGCTGGACTTTTTATACGAAAACGGCTACCGCGTGTGCGCGGCGCACTACAACCATCAGCTGCGCGGGCAGGAGGCCGACATGGACGAGGACCTCGTGCGTGCGTGGTGCGCAGCGCGGCGTATCCCGCTGTGCGTCGGCACGGGCGATGTGGCGGCCTACGCCGGGGAGAACGGCCTGACAATCGAGGAGGCGGCGCGCAAGCTGCGTTACGACTTTCTTAACTCCGTTGCCGGTCAGACCGGCGCGGCGCGCATCGTCACCGCCCATCACGCGAACGACAACGCCGAAACGGTGCTCTTTCATCTTGCCCGCGGCACGGGCATGGCGGGCCTTGCGGGCATCGCGCCGAAAAACGGCAGGCTGGTGCGCCCCTTCCTCTGCCTGACGCGGGAGGAGCTTGCCGCCTACGCGAAGGAGCATCATGTGCCCTATCGCACGGACGCGACCAACGCGGACACGGCGCTCACGCGCAACTTTATCCGCGCGGAGGTGCTGCCGAAGCTCTGCCGGGTCAACGCGCAGGCGGTCGAGCACATCAGTGAGACGGCACTGCGCCTGCGGCAGGAGGATGAATACCTCGACTCCCTTGCCGCCGCTTATCTGACGGAGCTGAAAACGGAGGCCGGAGCGGTGACGCTGCCCTGCGCGACGGTCGCGCAGGCCCACGCGGTCCTGCGGCCGAGGGTGCTGCGCCTCGCGCTCGACGCGCTCGGCGCGGGGAAGAAGGACTTCACCGCCGCGCACTACGACGCGCTTGCCGCGCTCTGCGCGGGAAGTGGGACGGCACAGCTTGACCTGCCCGGCGGCGTGACCGCGCGGCGCGCGGACGGCGTGTTGACGCTCTGCGCACACCGGAGGGAGATGTCGGAGCGCGTTTTGCTCCGCGCAGGGGAGACCGTCCGGTGGGGCGGCTTTGCCATCACCTGCCGAAAATGCGAAAAAACGGTTGAAAATTCTGAAAATACCGTTATATTAAGAGGTGCCGCTCTGGACGCGCCGCTCTCGGTCGGCGCGTGGGACGCGCGGGAGAGCATGACGCTGCCCGTCTCGCGCGGCTCGCGGAGCCTCAAGCGGCTCTTCGCCGAGCGCGGCTTTTCGCCGGATGAGCGGGAGCAAACGCCGGTCATCCGCTCGGGCGGCGCGGTCGCTGCGGTGTACGGCATCGGCACGGACGCGCTGTTCCTGCCGGGCGACGGCGAGAGCGTGTGTGTATTGACCTTTGAGAAAACCGCGGAGTAATGCTCCGAAAAACAAACATAAAACAATGGGAGAGGGAAAAACTATGGCGAAAAGCATGATGGATCAGGATATGCTGAAGGTGCTCTACAGCGAGGAGCAGATCAGGACGCGCGTGCAGGAGATGGGCGACACGCTCTACGAGCAGTTCAAGGACCGCAACCCGCTGTTCCTCGGCGTGCTCAAGGGCAGCTTCATCTTCATGGCGGACATCGTCCGCGCCTGCCAGATCAAGAGCGACATCGAGTTCATCGCGGTGTCGTCCTACCAGAACGGCACGTCCTCGTCCGGCGTGGTGCAGATCACGCACGACCTGCAGCAGGACATTACGGGCCGCGAGATCGTGGTCATCGAGGACATCCTGGACTCCGGCAATACCCTCTACTTCCTCAAGAACTATTTCCTCACCAAGGGCGCCAAGAGCGTGACGGTCGTTACTCTGCTCGATAAGCCCGCCCGCCGCGTCAAGCCCATCACGGCCGATCTCGCGGGCTTTGAGGTCCCCGACGAGTTCGTCGTGGGCTACGGGCTGGATTACGCCCAGCAGTACCGCAATATGACGTACATCGGCGTACTCAAGCCGGAGGTCTACAGCAAGTAAGGCCGTAGCCCACACGCCCTGAAAGGGGCGGCGCGCGTAAGCGCATACAAGCATTTTGCCGCAGGCAAAATCTTGGAACGGGACGGATTCATTCCGTACCGTTCAGAGTAAGATCAAAGGGCTCCCGCCGCGCCTGCGCGGTGGGAAGGGCTACGGGCTGGATTACGCCCAGCAGTACCGCAATATGCCGTACATCGGCGTACTCAAGCCGGAGGTCTACAGCAAGTAAGGCCGGCGTATGATGGAAAAAGCACCGCAGGCTTTGCGCCGCGCACGGCGCAAATGATCTTGACTGTTATTTCTGACGACATGCGCGTCTGAAATAACACATCTCGCGAAGTGAGCGTCGAGCCGCTGCGGCGGAGAGGCGCAGAGCGAAGCGCATCCAAATATCAAAAAAGTCCGTAGGACTTTTTTGAAGAATCGAAAAGAGGCGCTCGTCGCCTCTTTTCTTCAAGGCAGATTCTGCTGCCGCAAAAGGAGGGAAAACCTTTGACCCAGACCAAACGACCCAATTATGTGCTGTGGATGCTGTGCGTTTTCATGCTGCTCTCGGCCGCCTCGTATTTCTTCCGCCCCAAGGAGCCGGAGATCTCCTATGCTGAGGTCGTGCAGCTCTTTGAACAGGAGAAGGTGAAGTCCTTCACTGTGCAGGACACCACGCTCACGCTCAAGCTGCGTGAGGCGGTGGACGGCAAGACGGAGCTCCGGAAGGAGCTCTACGACTTCGATCTTTTCTACGACGACCTCAACGACCTTGTCGTGGAGCAGAAGGCCGCCGGCATTCTGGAGGACTATAACTACTCCGCCAACCACTCACCTAACTACCTTGCCATTGCCCTGCCCTATGTGATCGCCGTCGCGGGGCTGTTCGCCATCTGGTACTTCTTTTCCATGCGCGCCTCCGGCGGCGGGAACGACCGTATGGCGAAGTTCGGCAACGCCACCTTCCGGCACGGCAGCGAGAGCGCCCGCAAGACCACCTTTGCCGACGTTGCGGGCGCGGACGAGGAGAAGGAGGAGCTTGCGGAGATCGTGGATTTCCTGCGCGACCCGCAAAGGTTTGTCGAGCTCGGCGCGCGTATTCCCAAGGGCGTGCTGCTCGTCGGCCCTCCGGGAACGGGCAAGACGCTGCTCGCCCGCGCGGTCGCGGGTGAGGCGGGCGTGGAGTTCCTCTCCATCTCCGGCTCGGACTTTGTGGAGATGTACGTCGGCGTCGGCGCAAGCCGTGTGCGCGACCTGTTCGAGCAGGCCAAGAAGGCGGCTCCCTGCATTATTTTCATCGACGAGATCGACGCGGTCGGCCGCCAGCGCGGTACCGGCCTCGGCGGCGGTCACGACGAGCGCGAGCAGACGCTCAACCAGCTGCTCGTCGAGATGGACGGCTTCGGCACGAACGACGGCGTGGTCGTTCTCGCGGCGACCAACCGCGCGGACATCCTCGACCCCGCGCTGCTGCGCCCCAGCCGCTTTGACCGCCAGATCTACGTCGGCTATCCCGACATCAAGGGCCGCGAGGACGTTTTGAAGATCCACACCGCCAACAAGCCGCTTGCCGAGGACGTGGACCTTGCCAAGGTCGCGCGGGGCACGGCGGGCTTTACCGGCGCGGACCTTGAGAACCTTTCCAACGAGGCGGCGCTGCTGTGTGCGCGCCGCGGCGACCAATTCATCACCATGGCGGACTTCGAGGAGGCGGAGATCAAGGTCCTCGCCGGACCCGAGAAGCGCAGCCGCGTTGTGCCGGAGCACGAGCGGAAACTGACCGCCTATCACGAGGCGGGCCATGCCGTCGTGATGCACGCGCTGCCGACGCACGAGCCCGTCCACCGCATCACCATCGTTCCGCGCGGACACGCGGGCGGTATGACCATTTCGCTGCCCGATGAGGACCGCTCCTACCAGTCCAAGCGCTACATGGAGGAGCAGATCGTCTCGCTCCTCGGCGGGCGTGCGGCGGAGAAGCTGATGCTCGGCGACATTTCCACCGGCGCGTCGAACGACATCGAGCGCGCCTCGCACATCGCGCGCAAGATGGTCACAGCCTACGGCATGAGCGAGAAGCTCGGCTCCATCGCCTTTGAGAGCGGGCACGACGAGGTGTTCATCGGCAAGACGATGGGCCAGACGCGCAGCTACTCGGAAAAGACCGCCGCCGAGATCGACGACGAGGTCAAGGCCATCATCGACCGCGCGTATGCGCGCTGCGAGGAGATCTTGACGGCACGGCGCGAGGCGCTGACCGCCGTGGCGGAATATCTGCTCGCCCACGAGACGATGACCGGCGAGGAATTTGAGCGAATGGTCGGCGAAAAAGCCTGATGGGCAAAAGGACGAATGGAAAAAGTGACGCAGGGACGGGCATTTGCCGTTCCCTGCGTCACTTTTTTCTTTTCTTGCGAAAATCCTTATTGTGCAAAGTGACAAGAGCATTTGTCCTCGTGGGGAAAACAGAAAAGCAATAGATATTCTCAATAAATGGACTTGAGTCCGCGGTGCGTAGACAAATGCACATGAAATTTGAAGACAGCCATGGAAAAACGACCGGAAACGACCGAAAATTCTGACAAATTCGACGCTTGAAATCCATTCAACGGTTCGATAAAATAAACTGCAACCAAAAGGGGCGGACGCCCCACTTGCCGCGGCAGCGCGGCAGAAAGTCAGGAGGATATGAATATGAAGAAGATTCTTGCACTCGTCCTTGCGCTCGTCATGGCGCTTGGTCTGGTCGCCTGCGGCGACAAGGGCGGCGAACAGCAGGAGGGCGGCACGCCCAACACCACCGGCGAAGAGAAGGTCGTGAAGATCGGCGTCTTCGAGCCGCTCACCGGCGACAACGGCGCCGGCGGCAAGCAGGAGGTGCTTGGTATGCAGTATGCCAACTACGTCCAGCCCACCGTCGACATCAACGGCGAGACCTACAAGGTCCAGCTGGAGGTCGTCGATAACCGTACCGCAGCCGAGAACGGCCCGTCCGCGGCCGCTGAGCTGGTCAACAAGGGCGTGAGCATCGTGCTCGGCTCCTACGGCTCCGGCGTGTCCATGGCCGGCGGCACCGTGTTCGCCGAGGCCGGCGTGCCCGCCATCGGCGTCACCTGCACCAACCCGCAGGTCACTTCCGACTGCGACGTTTATTTCCGCATCTGCTTCCTCGATCCGTTCCAGGGCACCGTTCTTGCGAACTATGCCTACAAGGAGCTGGGCGTCGACACCGCTTACCTGCTCGGTATGCTCGGCAGCGACTACGATCAGGGCTTGATCTACTACTTCACGCAGGCCTTTGAGAAGCTCGGCGGCAAGGTCGTTGCCGAGAACTTCCCCGAGGGCAATGCCAACTTCGTTTCCTACATCAACAACGCCAAGGCTGCCAACGCCGGCGTCATTTTCTCCCCTGTCTCCATCAACTATGCGCAGCTGATCGTTGAGGCCGCCGCCGCGCAGGGCTTCGAGGGCACGATCCTCGGCGGCGACACGCTCGACAGCAACATGGTCGTTGAGGCCGCCAAGGGCAAGGATGTCGATGTTAAGATCACGACCTTCTATCAGGAGGGTGGTAATCCCGAGTTCGACGCCGGCATCAAGGAGTGGATCAATGCCAACGCCGACGCCAAGACCAACAACGGCGGCAACGACATGGTCTCCGCCGTCACCGTCATGGGCTACGACGCTTACTTCACCGCGCTCGAGGCCATCAAGGCTGCCGGCAGCACCGCGCCCGCCGACATCCTCGCGGCTCTGCCCGGCGTGACCTACTCCGGCATCTCCGGCGAGATCTCCTTCGACGACATCGGCGACGCCAAGCGCGACGCGGCCTACATCAAGACCGCCAACACCGAGACCGGTGCGTGGGACTTCGTGAAGATCCAGGGCATCGACTGAGAAAAGCCCACAAATCTCTCCACAAGCAGCAAACTTGGCGGGGCGAAAGCCCCGCCAAGTTTTCCCCGTTTTTTCGCGTTCCCCCGAATCCTACCAACAGGAGGTTTTCCATGCAGGGAATTTTACCGTATCTGATCAGCGGTATCTCTGTGGGAGGTCAGTACGCGCTCATCGCCATCGGCTACACGCTGGTCTACGGCATTCTGCGCCTCATTAACTTTGCCCACGGCGATGTCTTTATGGTGGCAGGCCTGATCATGGTCTACACCACCGCGTCCATGCCCATGTACATTTCGATCCCGCTGGTGCTCATCTTCACCGTCATTCTCGGCTTTGCCATCGAGCGCGTGGCCTATAAGCCGCTGCGCACGGCACCGCGTATGTCGCTGATGATCAGCGCCATCGGTGTGAGCTACCTCATCCAGAATCTTGCGTTCTACCTGACCGGCGGCCTGCCGCAGCCGGTCAAGACGTCGATCCCCTGGATCTCCGATACCATCACACTCTTCGGCACGTCCACCAAGCGTGTCACGGTCGTGACGCCCGTTCTGACCATCGCGCTCGTCTTTGCGCTCGTCGCGCTTATCAAAAAGACCAAGATCGGCATGGGTATGCGTGCCGCCGCCAAGGACTTTGAGACGGCGCAGCTCATGGGCGTGAAGATCAATTCCGTCATTTCCATGACCTTTGTCATCGGCTCGTTCCTCGCCGCGGTCGGCGCGATGCTCTACTTTACGAACTATCCCACGGTGGCGATCACCTCCGGCGGTATGCCCGGCCTGAAGGCCTTCGTCGCGGCGGTGTTCGGCGGCATCGGCTCCATTCCCGGCGCGGTGGTCGGCGCGTTCCTGATCGGCCTTTGCGAGGAGATCATCAAGGGCCTCGGCCAGTCCACCTTCTCCGATGCGTTCACCTTTGCGCTGCTGATCATCGTGCTGTGCGTCAAGCCCACGGGACTGTTCGGCGAAAAGGTCACGGACAAGGTGTAAGGAGGGGTGAAGATGAAAAAGAAAACGATCGGCAAAGAGTATATCTTCACCGCGCTCATCCTGTTCGTCGTGCTGGCGGTCACGATGGTCCTCGACTCCCAGCTCCCGAGCTATCACATTGTGATCAAGGTCATCAAAAAGGCGTCGGTCTATTCCCTCGTCGCCGTTTCGATGAACCTGCTCAACGGCTTTACGGGCCTTTTCTCCCTCGGTCAGGCGGGCTTTATGCTCCTCGGCGCGTATTCCTACGCGGTGCTGTGCATCCCGGTCGCCAAGCGCGCGGGCGTATACCAGTATTTTGACGGCGGTATCGTGAAGTTCTCCCTGCCGGAGGTCTTCGCGAGCTTCCTCGGTGACAAGGTCGGCTCGGCGGTCGGCATGATCCTCGCGCTGCTTGTCGGCGGTCTGATCGCGGCGTTCTTCGCCTATCTGATCGGTCTGCCCGTGCTGCGTCTGAAGAGCGACTACCTCGCCATTGCGACCCTCGGCTTTGCCGAGATCATGCGCACCATTATCCAATGGAACGCCATCGGTCCGCTGACCAACGCCTCGAACCTTCTCAAGGGCTATCCCGATTTCAGCAGCGCGACCGCGTACCTGCTGCTCATCGGCGTGTTCATCGCGTGCGTTGTGCTGCTGGTGAACTCCACTTACGGCCGCGCGTTCAAAGCCATCCGCGACGACGAGGTCGCCGCCGAGGCGATGGGCATCAATCTCGCCCACCACAAGCGCCTTGCCTTCGTCATTTCCTCGTTCTTTGCGGGCATCGGCGGCGGTATGCTGGCGATGTACATGGGCGCGGTGCCGGCGATGTCGTTCCGAAGCAGCATGACCTATGAGATCTTGCTGCTGGTCGTCATCGGCGGCATCGGCTCCATCACCGGCAGCGTGCTCACGAGCTTCCTCTACATCGCGGCGCTCGAGTGGCTGCTGCGCGGTCTGGATACCGGCAAGTTCCTCGGCATCACGGCACCGGGCCTCTTCAAGAACGGCTTCCGCATGGCGGTCATCTCCGTCATCATCATGGTCGTCGTGCTCTTCTTCCGCAAGGGCATCATGGGCGATAAGGAGCTGCCCGATCTCCTGCGCCGTCATACAAAGAAGGGAGGCGGCGAGAAATGAGCCAAAACGTTCTGCGTCTCGACAATATTACGATGCAGTTCGGCGGCGTCGTCGCCGTCGACAACCTGAGCCTTGAGGTCAACGAGGGCGAGATCGTCGCGCTCATCGGTCCCAACGGCGCGGGCAAGACCACCGCGTTCAACTCCATCACCGGCGTGTATGAGCCGACGAACGGTCAGGTCAGCTTCATGGGCGAGCCGATCGTCCGCAACTATCCGCAGGGCAAGATGAAGCAGAATTACAAGGGCAAGGAGGCCGGGAAATTCGTTCAGATGCCCGTGCTCGACCCTACGCCCGACCGGATCACCAAGCTCGGCATGGCGCGCACGTTCCAGAACATCCGTCTGTGGAAGTCCCAGACCGTGTTCGACAATGTGCTCATCGCCAAGCATATGCTGCGCACCAGCAACGTCTTTTCCGCTACCTTCCGTCTCAACCGCAAGGAGGAGGCGCAGCATCGCGAGGAGGTCATGGAGCTTCTGCGCATCGTGGGTCTGGAGGATGTGAAGGACGAGCTGGCGACGTCTTTGCCCTACGGCAAGCAGCGCCGGCTGGAGATCGCCCGCGCGCTGGCGACGCATCCGAAGCTCCTGATGCTCGACGAGCCTGCCGCCGGCATGAATCCGCAGGAGACGAACGAGCTGACCGAGTTCATCGGCCGCATCCGCGACGAGTTCCACATGACCATCCTGCTCATTGAGCACCACATGGATCTCGTCATGGACATTTCCGACCGCATCTACGTCATTGACTTCGGTGAACTGATCGCCACCGGCACGCCGGAGGAGATCCAGAATAATCAGCGCGTCATCGACGCCTATCTGGGGGTGGAAGAGGATGCTTAAAATTCAAAACCTTCAGGTCGCCTACGGCGGCATTCAGGCGCTGCGCGGCATTGACATGGAGGTGCCCGACGGCAAGATCGTCACCCTCATCGGCGCGAACGGCGCGGGCAAATCCACCACGCTGCGTACCATCTCCGGCCTTGTCAAGGCGAAGTCCGGCTCCATCACCTACAACAACGAGCAGCTGCTCGGCAAGCCCATCAACGCCATTCTCGCCGCGGGCATCGCGCAGGTCCCTGAGGGACGGCGCGTGTTCCCGGACATGACCGTGCTCGAAAACCTCAAGATCGGCGCCTATCTGCGCAAGGATAAGGAGGAGATCGAAAAGGATATCGAGTGGGTGTATGAGCTCTTCCCCCGCCTGAAGGAGCGCAACTGGCAGCTTGCCGGCACGCTCTCCGGCGGCGAACAGCAGATGCTGGCGGTCGGCCGCGGGCTGATGTCCCGTCCGAAGGTGCTGATGATGGACGAACCCTCCCTCGGCCTTGCGCCGCTGGTCGTGCAGGGGATCTTTGACATCATCCGCGAGATCAACCGGCAGGGCGTGACCATCCTGCTCATCGAGCAGAACGCCAACATGGCGCTCAAGATCGCCGACCTTGCCTATGTGCTCGAGACCGGCACCATTACCATGAGCGGCACAGGCGCGGAGCTGCTGGCCGATGAAAAGGTCAAGGAGGCCTATCTCGGCAAGAAGCGCAGCAAATAAGCTTTGCGAAATCTTGACACGATTCGGGAAAAAGCATACAATGACCATCGGCAGAAATGCCGGCGGTCATTTTTTCAGAAAAGGAAATCAGAGGAAAGCAATCATGGTATACCTTGCAGTCGCGCTGAGCGCAGCGCTCGGCGGCTTTGTTCAATCCATCACGGGCTTCGGCGCGGCGGTCGTGATGATGACCATTCTGCCGTACTTTTTCACCATGGCGGTCGCGCCGTCGGTCTCGACCTCCATCTGCCTCGGGCTGACGGTCACGCTGGCATGGAAGCTGCGCAAAAGCATTGACCTCAAGCTCACCCTGCCGCCCACGCTGCTTTACGCGGCGGCGAGCGTGACGGCCATCCGCTTCATCGGCTCGATGGACCTGCGCGTGATGACCGTGGTGTTCGGCGCGTTCCTGATGCTGCTTGGCGCCTACCTGTTGCTGACGGAAAAGAAGGCGGCCATTCGTGTGACGCCGGTGGTCACCGTCGTCTGCGGCCTGCTCGCGGGTGTCTGCGGGGGACTGTTTTCCATCGGCGGGCCGATCATGGCGATCTATTACCTTGCCGCCACAGACAGCCGCGAGAGCTATCTCGCCAACGTGCAGGCCAACTTCGCCGTGAATAATGTAACGTCCATTACCACGCGCGTTTTGAGCGGCTACTACACGCTCGACCTTCTGCCGCTGACGCTGCTCGGCGTGGCGGGCGTGGTCTGCGGGCAGCGCTTCGGGTTAAAGCTCGGCGGAAAGCTCAACGCCGTGCAGCTCCGCCGTCTCGTCTACGCCTATGTCATTCTCTCCGGCGCGGTCACCGTCGTGCAGCACCTATAAAGAAAAGAGCAAAACCACTCGCTTCGCGGGTGGTTTTGCTTATGCGGGCGAAGCCCTATATTCTTTGCAGGCACATCAAACGCACGAGCACGGTCTGCCAGCTGCGCAGAACCGTTACTTGCCGGCCGTAAACGGGCCATATTGGTGTTGTTGACAAAGTGAGGTTTATCCTTCGTTTGGGCAAATAAAAAAGATGACATGCGGCATCACCCAGCGAATTTTATCGTCCTGTTCAGATTCGTGGCCGCGGCAGATAAGAGACAATGGTCCTCGCCGCAAGACCTGTGTTAAGTTATGACCACGCTTCTGCGCAGCAAATGTGCCCTCGCACCAGATCTGCTGCAGCTTCAGCGCCTCCCTGTACTCGGGGCTGTAACGGCGTTCCGGGCTGCGCTGCCGGTTCGCTGCGAAGCATCTGGCGGATACCTTTCGCGCTCCACGTCTGTCGCTTTTGCTCAGACATTTGTCACGCAGAGGGTAGAGCGCGCAATCCCGTTTATCCGACTGATATTCCCAGAACAAGCCGCTGGCACTGCGGGCCACCCGTCTTAAACGCAGCTTCTTCCGCAGTTTTCCTGTTGGTAATAATCTGGTTAAAGGATTCTCTCTTGATTTCTAATTTGCCTAAAAGATTATTCAACTATCTATCAACTCTTCAGAGCCGACACATTCTACCGGAGAAAGAGAGTCTGCAATTTGCTCTATATAACCTTGTTGTATCTTACGATCAAGGCGTTCGGAGACTATCTGCAAAATAATCCGCCAAAGGAGCTCAGAATCCAATGCGTTATAACACTGGTAATGCTCCGCCTCAATTTCGGGCAAGATCAGGCTTTTTGACTCTTTGCGATACTCTTCCACTTCGCGGTTTAGAATATTTTCAGTACGCTGCGGTCCGGCCGCAGGGTTGGTTCAGGCTTTTTCATGCGCTTTGCTCTCCATGACCGACCGCAGATGGGGAAAGAGCGCGCGGCTATCCTCCGAGAACCGCTCGTTCTCCGGCTCCGCCGCGTCGGCGGCGCGGCGCTCCGTCTCCGCAAGGGCGGCGCGGTGACCGGTGAGCGCCGCAAAGGGCGCGAACTGCGCCGCGCGGTCGCGCATGGGCATCCGCGGATGCGTCTGCGGCTCGGGATGCGGCAGGTCGATGATATCGTCGTATTTTCCGCTCATGCCTTGTGTCCTCCGATCTGGCGGTTCCGCTCGCGCGCGGTCGCCCCGTCAAGGTAGCTGCCGCCGCTGAGGATGGCGTTTTTGCCGTACTTCTTCTTGATGCCCAGCAGGGCCTCCTGGATCCGGCGCTCCCGCTCCTGCTTGGCTTCCTCCTGCCGAAGCTGCCGCTCCTGCGCCGCGGGATCGTCAAAGAGGCTGAACTGCACCGGCTGCTCCGGATCACGCAGGGCCTCCTCCTCGCGCATGAGCCGGTTGGCGGTGACGGTCAGGCGGCGAACCGTCAGCTTCGGGTCGGCCTTTTCGTCATAGATGCCGAGCACGGCATCCACGATGCGGCGCACCGAGGATGTTTTCTGCCCCAGCGTCGCTGTGCCGTGCGCGTGCTTTGGAATTTTTCGGCCGTAAGGGTCGAGCACCGTCTCGCCGCGGTAGCTGCCGCTTGCCGTGTTTTCAATGTCGTATCCGACCGTCAGCGTGAGCTGGTCGGTCACGATCCGCTTTTCCAGCAGCTCCAGCGCGACCGCCTCGGCCATCTCCCGCACGACGAGCCGCGCCTTGTCATAGGGATAGGGGCATTGCAGCACCTGACCGGAGCTGATGCTGTTCGTTTCCGGCCGGTAGGCCTTGATGTCCGCCATGCGGCACGGCTCCCAGCCCCAGGCGTGGTCGATGAGCAGCTCGGCATTGACGCCGAATAGCTTATAGAGGAGTCCCTCGTTATAATACTCGTTCGGCTTCCCGATGGAGCAGCGCGCGACGTCGCCCATCGTATACAGTCCGTGCTCCTCCAGCTTTTTCGCGTAGCCGCGGCCCACGCGCCAGAAGTCCGTCAGCGGACGGTGCTCCCAAAGCAGCGCGCGGTAGCTCCGCTCGTCAAGCTGCGCGATGCGCACGCCGTTCTCGTCCGGCGGAACGCGCTTGGCCATCATATCCATAGCCACCTTGCAGAGATAGAGATTGCTGCCGATGCCCGCCGTCGCCGTGATGCCCGTCGTGTGCAGCACGTCGAGGATCATGGCCCTCGCCAGCTCGCGAGCGGTCGTGCGGTAGGTCTCCAGATAGCCGGTGACATCCATCAGCACCTCGTCGATGGAGTAGGTGTGGATATCCTCGGGCGAAATATACTTTAGGTAGATGCCGTAGATCTGCATACTGACCTCGATGTATTTCGCCATGCGCGGCGGCGCCACCAGATAGTCGACCGCGAGGGACGCGTCGGCCTTCAGCGCGAGGTCGTCCGCGCTCTTTCCGGTCAGCCGCCCGCCCGGCGCGCGGCGCTGCCGTTCGGCGTTGACCTGCCGCACGCGCTCGACCACCTCAAAGAGCCGTGCACGGCCCGGGATGCCGTAGGCCTTCAGCGCCGGCGACACCGCGAGGCAGATGGTCTTTTCCGTGCGGCTCGGGTCTGCCACCACAAGGTTCGTCTGCATCGGGTCCAGGCCGCGCTCCATGCACTCCACGGACGCGTAATACGACTTGAGATCAATGGCGATATAGGTCCGCTCGTTTTGCGGCATGGCGCAGCCCTCCCCTCTGTCGGACAGTATACCACAACGTTTAAATTAGAACAAGGGTTTTATTTTGTAATATTTTAGCGCCGAAAGTATCGTTCAGCGGGTGAGGGCGTCGAGCTCATCGACCAGCTCGCCGAACATGGCGAGCGCGGCGTCGACCGGCGCGGGGGTGCTCATATCCACGCCCGCGAGCTTCAGAAGTGAGATGGGATCGGTGCTGCTGCCGCCGGAAAGGAAGCGCTTGTAGTCCGCGACGGCAGGCTCGCCCTCGCGCAGGATGCGGTCGGCCAAAGCGACCGCGGCGGAGAAGCCGGTGGCGTACTGGAACACATAGTAATTGTAATAGAAGTGCGGGATGCGCGCCCACTCGAGCGCGATCTGCGCGTCGCTGATCATGTCGGGGCCGAAGTAGAGGCGGTTGAGCGCGAGGTATTTTTCGTCCAGCGCGTCAGCGGTCAGCGTCTCGCCGCGCTCTGCCATGCGCCCCAGCTCGCGCTCGAACTCAGCAAACATCGTCTGGCGGTAGACCGTGCCCTTGAACTGGTCAAGGAAATGATTGATGAGGTAGGCCCGCTCGCGCTTATCGGTGCTTTTGTTCAGCAGATGCCGCATGAGCAGCACCTCGTTGCAGGTCGAGGCGACCTCGGCGACGAAGATGACGTAGTCGCTCGTGCAGACGGGCTGATGCTTGCAGCTCAGATAGCTGTGCATGGCGTGGCCCATCTCGTGCGCGATGGTGAACTGGCTGTCGAGGTCGTCGGTCTGATTGAGCAGAACATAGGGGTGCGGGCGCGCGATGCCGGAGGAGTACGCGCCGCCGCGCTTGCCGACGTTGGGATACACGTCGAGCCAGCGATGGTCAAAGCCCTCGCGCAGCATGGCGGTATAATCCTCGCCGAGCACGGCGAGCGCGTCGAGTACGGTGGCCTTCGCCTGCTCAAAGGGGATCTCCTCCGCCACGTCGGGGACGATGGGCGTATAGACGTCGTACATATGCAGCTCGTCCGCGCCGAGCAGACGGCGGCGCAGGGCGACATAGCGGTACATCTTGTCGAGGTTCGCGTGGACGCTCTCGATGAGACTGTCGTAAACGCTCACCGGCACCTCGGTCGCGTCGAGCGCGGCGTCGAGCGTGGAGGGGTACCTGCGCGCGTTTGCAAAAAAGCGGAGCTGCTTGAACTGCGCGTCAAGCGTCGCGGCGAGCGTATTGCGATAGCCGCCGAGCGTGGCGTAGTAGGTCTCAAACGTATTGCGCCGCAGCGTGCGGTCGCCGCTCTGGAGCAGGGGAACAAAGGTCGCATCGGTCAGCGGCTGCTCCGCGCCCGCGCCGTCGGTCACGGCGGGAAAGCGGAGGTCGGCGTTGTGGAACACGCCGAAGATGGCGTCGGGGCTGTCGGCCATCTCGCCGGCATTCGCCAGCAGCGCCTCGCACTCCGGGGAAAGGATGTGCGCCCTGCGGCGGCGGACCTGCTCGATGGGGCGGCGATAGGTCGTCAGCTCCGGCTGCTCGGCGTAGAAGCGCGTGAGCGTTTCATCGCTGAGTGCAAGCAGCTCGCTCGCGGCAAACGCGCCTGCGCCGGAGAGCGTGACGGAAAGGCTCAGCGCCTTGCCGCGCAGGTCCTGATAAAAGCCGTTCGAGGTATCCTCGTCCGCCTTGCAGTTGGCGTAGCCGTAGAGCCGGCCGACGCGGACGTTCAGCTCATCGTCGAGCCGGAAATAGGCCAGCAGCGTCTCCGCGCTCTCACCGAGGCGGCCCTGATAGGCGGCGACTGCTTCGGCATAGGGCTTGAGCGCCTCGTACTCGGCCCTCCACGCCTCGTCTGAGGGGAAGATGTCGGTGAGATCCCAGGTAAACTCGGCAGCGACCTCGCTGCGCTTGCGAATCGGCTTAGACATAAAATAACCTCCGTCAGGGAAAATTCTTGTCCCTATTATGTGCAAAAAAGCCGCGGCGCGCAAGCCTTTTTTGGCGCACGCCGCGGCAAATTTCGTTTTCGCTTACCGCAGCTCGGCGGTAAATTTGATCTCGCCGCCGCGATCCGGATGCGTTTTCCGGAAAACGCTTGACTTTTATACAGCAAAGCTTTAGAATAGCAAAGCCACGGCCGCTGCGGGTCGGGGCTTTGCTATGATTACGGAAGGAAGCGGGCCGCCTCGCCGGGATGCGGACGGCCCAAGGGGAGAACACCATGAAGCACACGAAAAACACAAAGAGCTTTGCCAGCCGCTGGGGCTTTATTCTGGCCTCGGTCGGCTCGGCGGTCGGCATGGCAAACGTATGGGGCTTTCCCAACAAGCTGGGCAGCAACGGCGGCGGGGCCTTTTTGCTGATCTACCTGCTGTTCGTGTTCATTTTCAGCTACGTCGGCCTGCCGGCGGAGTTTGCGATGGGCCGCCGCGCGGCGACCGGCACGCTGGGTGCCTATGAAAATGCCTGGGCCACGCGCGGCAGGAGCGCGGACAAGGCCGGCGGACTGCTCGGCTGGCTGCCGCTGGCGGGCTCCATGTGCATCGCCATCGGCTACGCCGTCATTGTCACCTACATCCTCAAGGCGCTGGCGGACTCCCTCCTCGGTACGCTCATGACCGCAGACACCGCCGCGTGGTTCGGCGCCTTCTCCGGCACGCCCTACTCGGTCATTCCCTATCACATCGTCGTGGTCGTCGGCACGCTGCTGACGCTCTTCCTCGGTGCGCACAGCATCGAAAAGACCAACAAGGTTATGATGCCGCTCTTTTTCCTCATCTTCCTCGTTCTGGCGGTGCGCGTGGCGCTGCTGCCGAACGCGGCGGAAGGATATCTTTTCATGTTCACCCCGCGCTGGGAGGCTCTGACCGACCCGATGATCTGGATCTGGGCGATGGGGCAGGCGTTCTTCTCGCTGTCCGTCACCGGCAGCGGTATGATCGTCTACGGCGCATACCTCTCCAAGGACGAGGACGTGGTGGACGTCGCGCAGCATACGGCGCTCTTTGACACCATTGCCGCCGTGGTCGCGGCACTGGTCATTATCCCCGCCTGCTTCTCCTACGGACTGGACGTCGGCGCGGGCCCGAGCCTGCTGTTCGTCACGCTGCCGACCATCCTGCAGGATATCCCGCTCGGTCGCCTGTTTGCCATCATTCTCTACGTTGCGATGATCTTCGCGGGCGTCAGCTCGCTGCAGAATATGTTCGAGGCCGTCGCGGAATCCCTGATGCACAAGTTCCCCAGGCTCAGCCGCACGGCGGTGCTGGTGATCCTGTGCGTGGTGTGCCTCGGCTTCGGCATCGGCATGGAGACCATTGACAAGTGGGGCCCGTGGATGGACCTCGTCTCCATTTACATCATTCCCATCGGCGCGACGCTCGGTGCGATCTCCTGGTTCTATGTGATGAAGAAGGACGAGCTGCTCGACGCCGTCAACACCGGCAGCGGCAAGCTGCGCGGAAACCTCTGGTACAGCGTGGGACGCTACGTCTATGTTCCGCTGGCCGTGATCCTCTGCTGCGTGGCGCTGTTCATGCACGTCGCGTTCTGAAAAGTGAAAAGGAAGGGGAGCTCCCATACGAAACGTATGGGAGCTCCCCTTTTGCCGGTATCGCGCCTTACTGTCCGCCGACCATCACGCCGACGTTGCCGTAGAGCAGGATGCGGACAAGGCCGCAGAGGAAGAGGTGCGCGGGATAGTAGAGATAGAAAAGATATTTCATGCCCCGGCCCGCGCCGCGTGTGCCGTTGTAGCGCTTGAGCAGCGGAATGGTCAGCCCGGCGAAGAGCTGAAGTATACCGTAGACGGGGTCGATGAAGAGCGCGTAGATCAGCGCGTACATCGCGACCCAGAGCATCATGCGCGTCATCTGGCGGCGGAAGTCGCCTCGGTTCTGCCCAATCTCCAGAATGGCAAGCACGGCGATACTGCTCCAGTCGCCCGGGAAGGCGAGAAGCGTAAGGGCGACCACGGCAAGCGTCTTTTGCCATTGCGTGAGCTCGGGCCGCTCCACCGTGTAGAGGCCAACGACGCCGAGAAACAGCGGCCACATCACGCTCGTCTGGTTGAATACGCCGGTTTTGAGCGGGACAAAGGGGATGCCGAAGGCAAAATTGTAGGCAAAATGCCCGATGACGGCAAAAAGCAGCAGCCGTCCGGCGTACTTTTTCAGATCGCGGGTGTAGTGGTAGCCCTCGGCCACCATGAACCAGAAGATCGGCGCGGCCATGCGGCCGATGATGTGCAGCAGCAGGATCCACCAGTCCCGCGGATAATCCGGCCAGATCACACTGGTGAAGTGGTCGACCGTCATGGCAAGCATGGCGAAGAGCTTGAGCTGATTGCCGCTCAACCCTTTATTGGTCTGTTCCATTTTCTCTCCTTCGCGGGCATTGCCGCATCCCAATAGGCTGCTTACAGTGTAGCAGAAGCCGCCGCTCTTTGCAAGAGCGCGCACAACGTTGATTTGCTTCAGGATTATTTTTGAACACTTGACAAAAATAGGAAAGAGCTCTACAATGTCGTTCTCTGCGGCGAAGGGAAGAACGCCGCGGAGCATTTAAACGATCCAAGCATCCAAAGGAGAGATGACATGATGAAATTCCAAAAACGATTTGTGCCGCTGCTGCTCGCACTGGTGCTGGCGCTCGGCACGCTGCCCGTGCAGGCGGCGGCGCTCACGCGCGGCGAGGCCGCGCAGGCGCTGCTCTCCGCCGCGCAGGACTATAACCCCGGCGTGCAGCGGTCCGACATTCTCAAGGGTTATCCTGACAGCAGCCTTGCGCTCGACGGTACGCTGACGCGCGCACAGGCGCTGGTGATGCTCACGCGCGCTTTCAGCGGCTTCGCCGCCCCTGCGGGGGACAACGCGCGCATGGCCTTGCCCGCAGGCAGCCTGACGAACGTCCCCACGTGGGCGGCAGAGGAGCTTTCCTCCGTTCTCGCTGCCGGCCTTGCGGACGGCGACGCGAACGAGGCTATGAGCGCCGAAGCACTCTCGACACTACTCCGCCGCGCCTACGCCGCCAAGGGAACGAACCTCAGGGACGACTACTACGCCGCCGTCAACAAAAGCTGGCTGGACGGCTCCGACATTCCCGCGGGCCTGTCCATCAATGGTCCGTTCTACGGCCTGAGCCTGACGGTCAACGAGCAGATCGCGGCGCTTATCCGCGAGATCGACGCGCACGAACAGACTCCCGGCACCGCCGAGGCAAAGATCAAGGCGCTCTACGACTGCGTGATGGACGCCGAGGGCCGCGAGAGGGCCGGCGTCGCGCCCATTCAGAAGTATCTTGATGCCATCGAGAGCGCCAAAACGCTCGGCGAGCTGGTGAGCGTCGATGCGCAGATGCAGAAGGAGCTGGGGCTGTCCATGCTCCTCGGCTTCGGCCTGACGACCGACCTCGCGGATTCGAGCCGCAGGATCGCCGCATTCTCGCTCATCGGCGCGGGTATGGACAAGGACTTCTACGTCAACGGCGCCGACGCGCAAAGGAGCGCCTACACCACATATCTCACATCGCTGCTGACGCTCTCCGGCCTTGGCGCGGACGGGGCGGCGCAGCGCGTCACGGCGTTCTATGATGCCGAGGCGGCGATCTCCGCGGCCTCGCTCGACCCGCAGGACTACAGCAACGTGGACAAGACCTACAACCTCTTCACGCTCGGCGAGCTCAAGGCGCTGCTGCCGAACGTGGACCTTAACGCCGTTCTTGCCGCCAGCGGCATCGAAAACGCGGAGCGGATCATGATCAGCGATGTCGGCGCGCTGAAGGCAGCCGCGGCGCTCTACGACGACGCCCACCTTGCCCTGCTCAAGACCGCGGCGCGTCTGGCGCTGCTGCAAAGCGTGGCCACATCGCTCAATCAGGGATTTATGGACGCGTACTTCGACTTCGTGCTGGGCTACTACGGCGTAGATGCCCGCCAGAGCAATGAGCAGATCGCGGCGCAGCAGGTGCAGGCGCTTCTGGCGGATTACCTCAGCCGCGCCTATGTGGACGAATACTTCTCCGCCAAAGCCAAGGCCGATGTGGAGGAGATGATCGGCGAGTTCATCGCCATCTACAAGGAGCGCATTCTGGCGCAGGACTGGATGAGCGCCGAAACCAAGGCCAAGGCTGTGAAGAAGCTCGACACCATGGGCGTCAAGGTCGGCTATCCCGACAGCTGGGAAAGCTGTCTTGACCGCGCGGAGATCAAGTCCCCCGCCGAGGGCGGCTCCTTCTTCTCCAACGTCATCGCCATTCAGATGGCGATGAAGCAGGATGTCCTCGCCCATCAGAACGACGCGCCGGACAAGAGCGAATGGATCATGACGCCCTTTACGGTCAACGCCTGCTACAATCCCAGCGCCAACGACATCACCTTCCCCGCCGCCATTCTGCAGTCGCCGCTTTACGACGTGAACGCCAGTCGCGAGGAGAACCTCGGCGGCATCGGCTACATCATTGCCCACGAGATCTCCCACGCCTTTGACAACAACGGCGCGAAGTTCGACGAGAACGGCAGCGCCGCCGACTGGTGGACGGCGGAGGACTACGCCGCCTTCCGGCAGAAGTGTCAGGCTGTGGCCGAATGGTACGACGGGCAGGAGGCCTATCCAGGCATCGCGTGCAGCGGCGCACTGACGATCTCGGAGAACGTGGCAGACCTCGGCGCGGCAAAGTGCATCGTCGCGGCGGCGAAGAAGCTCGACCACCCCGACCTCGACAAGCTCTTCCGCGCCGTCGCGAACACCTGGGCGTCCACGACCTCGCGGCAGATGCGCGAGTATCTGGCCGTGACCGACGTCCACGCCCCGGATAAGCTGCGCTGCAACCGCGTACTGCAGACGCTGCCGGAATTCTACACGACCTATGATATCCAGCCCGGCGACGGGATGTGGACCGCACCGGAGACGCGCGTGAGCGTGTGGTAACGAAATGACCGAAAACGGCTTTCCTCTCGCCTGTATATTTTTCGGCGAAGCGACAAAATATCTTTCTTGACAAAAGCGCATTGCGTATGTTACCTTAAAAAGGCAAGTGGATAAGGTGATCGGATGATGGGTCACGGGAGAGACCGCGGAATATCTGCCGCGGCGCCGAAGGGGAACGCAGAAGCTCTCAGGCAAAAGGACCGGACTCGGACGACGCTCCGAAAAGTGCGGCTTGCCGCACGCCGAAGGTGCAACCTGCAGGATGCGATATGCTGTGTCAGGGAAACTCTCAGGTCATAAAACGGAGGCACAAAGTTCCAAGGGGGGACTTTGTGCCTTTTTCTATGCCATATTTTAATCGTTTTTATACTATCGTTCAAAAATGATAATAGAGGAGGAAACAGCTTATGGAAAGGAAAACACCCCTGTATCAGACCCATGTGGACGCGGGCGGAAAGATCGTCGAGTTCGGCGGCTTTCTGATGCCCGTGCAGTATCCCACCGGCGTGCTCGCCGAGCACATGGCCGTGCGGCAGAAGGCGGGACTCTTCGACGTGTCGCACATGGGCGAGCTGCGGCTCAAGGGCCCCGACGCGGTCGCAAACGTGCAGAAGCTCATCACCGCGGATATCTCCGCCATGCAGGACGGCGACATCAAGTACGCCATGTTCTGCAACGACGCGGGCGGCATTATTGACGATTTCATCGTTTACCGCTGTGCCGCCGACGACTACTGGCTGGTCGTCAACGCGGGCAACCGCGACAAGGATGCCGCGTGGGTCGAGAGCCATCTGTTCGGCGACGTAGACTACCGCGACGAGGGTGACGACTGGGGACAGGTCGCGCTGCAAGGGCCAAAGTCCGGCGACATTCTCAAAAAGCTCTGCGCGGAGCAGTACATTCCCGCGAAGTATTACACCTTTATCGACAACGTTCCGCTGAACCTCGGCAGCCGCACCATTCACGCTCTCGTCTCCCAGACGGGCTACACCGGCGAATACGGCTTTGAGCTCTACTGCAGGGCTGAGGACACCGTCGACCTCTGGCACGCCCTGCTTGCCGCGGGCGAGGAGTACGGCCTGATCCCCTGCGGACTCGGCGCGCGCGACACGCTGCGGCTCGAAGCCTCCATGCCGCTCTACGGCCACGAGATGAACGAGGAGATCACGCCGAAGATGGCGGGACTTCCCTGCAAGCTGACCGGCAAGGACTTCATCGGCCGCGACGCGCTCGTCGCGCTCGGCGCGCCGAAGTTAAAGCGCATCGGCATGAAGGTCGTCGGACGCGGCATCGTGCGCGAGCACTGCGACCTCTATTCGATGGAGGGCGAGAAGCTCGGCTGGACGTCCTCGGGCACGTTCGCGCCGTTTATCGGCTGCGGCGTCGCGATGGGCTACATCCCCGCCGAGCAGATCGAGATCGGCAAGCACTTGAACGCCGATGTGCGCGGGCGCATGATCGAGCTGGAGATCGTGCCCATGCCGTTCTATAAGCTGGACAAGTAAGCATACATACTACCACAACGATTTCTGCAACAAAAATTTGAGGAGGACAACACAATGAATTTCCCTGCTGAGCTGAAGTATTCCAAGTCCCACGAGTGGGTCGGGATGGACGGCGAGATCGCCGTCGTCGGCATCTCTGATTTTGCGCAGGACGCGCTGGGCGATGTGGTGTTTATCAACCTGCCCACCGAGGGCGACGCGGTCACCGCAGGCGAGAGCTTCGGCGATGTTGAATCCGTCAAGGCGGTCTCCGACATCATTTCCCCCGTCAGCGGCACCATCTGCGCGGTCAACGAGGCGCTGGCCGACGCGCCCGAAACGCTCAACTCCGATCCCTACGGCGCGTGGATCATCAAGGTCGAGGGCATCGGCGGCACCGAGGAGCTGCTCGACGCGGCGGCTTATGAGGCGCATTGCGCCGAGGAGGGCTGATGGGCTCTTATGTTCCGACCACCGCGGCGGAACGGGAGGAAATGCTTGCTGCCATCGGGGTCAAAAGCCTTGAGGACCTGTATCAGGCGGTCCCGCAGGGGATGCTGCTGAACGGGAAGCTCAACATCCCCGGGGGCATGAGCGAGCTGGAGGTACGCGAGGCCGTCACCGCCATGGCGGAGAAGAACAAGGTCTACAAGACCGTTCTGCGCGGCGCGGGCGCCTACCGCCACTTCATTCCCGCCGTTGTGAAGTCCATCACCTCCCGCGAGGAGCTGGTCACCTGCTACACGCCCTATCAGGCGGAGATCAGTCAGGGCGTGCTGCAAGGCACGTTCGAGTTCCAGACTATGATCTGCGAACTGACGGGCATGGACGTTGCCAACGCCTCCCACTACGACGGCGCGACCGCCGCCGCCGAGACCATCCCCATGTGCCGCGACCGCAAGCGCATGAAGGCGTATGTCTCCGCCTGCGCGAATCCGCAGGTCATCGAGGTCATGCAGACCTACTGCTTTGCCTCGAACACCGAACTGACTGTCGTTCCCGCAAAGGACGGCAGGACCGACCTCGACGCGCTCAAGGCCGCGCTCGGCGAGGACGCCGCGTGCTTCTACCTCCAGCAGCCGAACTACTTCGGTCAGATCGAAGACGCAAGAGCCATCGGCGAGCTTGTCCATGCTGCGGGCGCGAAGTTCGTCATGGGCGTGAACCCCATCGCCTGTGCGCTCTTGCCCACCCCGCGCGAAATGGGCGCTGACATCGCCGTGGGCGACGGTCAGCCCCTCGGGCTCGACACCGCCTTCGGCGGCCCTTACCTCGGCTTTATGGCGACGACCGCCGCCATGACGCGCAAGCTGCCCGGCCGCATCGTCGGTCAGACGAAGGACGTAGACGGCAAGACCGGCTATGTGCTCACGCTCTCCGCGCGGGAGCAGCACATCCGCCGCGAGAAGGCCAGCTCCAACATCTGCTCGAATCAGGCGCTGTGCGCCTTCACCGCGGGCGTTTACATGGCGGCGATGGGCGAAGCGGGCATGAAGCAGTGCACACGGCTCTGCACTTCAAAGGCGCACTACTTTGCCGCCGAGCTTGTCAAGGCCGGCTGCAAGCTCAAGTATCAGGGTGAATTCTTCCACGAGTTCGTGACCGAGGTTGAGTGCCCCAACTGCCGCAAAAAGATCCTTGACGCGCTCGACGCGGCGGACATCCTCGGCGGTGCGGAGGTGGACGGCGGCATCCTCTGGTGCGTGACCGAGCTTGTGAGCAAGGCGCAGCTTGACAAAGCCGTTTCCATCGTGAAGGAGGTGCTGAAATGAAGCTGATCTTTGAGCTTGGCACGGAGGGCCGCGGTCTGAGCCTGATGCCTGCCTGCGATGTGCCGGAATACACGCTCCCAGAGGAGCGCACAGCGCCCCTGCGCCTACCCCATGTGAGTGAAAATGAGCTGACGCGCCACTACACGGCGCTTTGCAAGCGCATTCACGGCGTGAACGACGGCTTCTATCCCCTCGGCTCCTGCACGATGAAGTACAACCCCAAAATCGACGAGGACATGGCGGCGCTGCCTGGCTTCACGCAGCTCCACCCGCTTCAGCCGGTCGAAACGGCGCAGGGCGCGCTCGAGGCGCTGCATGTTCTGGGCAGCGAGCTGGGCGAGATCTTCGGCATGGACGCGGTCACGTTCCAGCCTGCCGCGGGCGCACACGGCGAATTCACAGGCGTGCTGCTCATCAAGGCATACCATACCGACCGCGGCGACGCTGCGCGCACGAAGATCATCGTGCCCGACTCCGCCCACGGAACGAACCCCGCCACCGCCGCCATGTGCGGCTATCAGGTGGTGAACATCCCCTCCGGCGCGGATGGCTGCGTCGATCTCGATGCGCTGCGCGCCGCCGTCGGCCCCGACACGGCGGGCTTGATGCTCACAAACCCCAATACCGTCGGCATCTTCGATAAGAACATTCTGGAGATCACGAAGATCGTCCACGACGCGGGCGGCCTGTGCTACTACGACGGCGCGAACCTCAACGCCGTCATGGGCGTTGTACGTCCCGGCGACATGGGCTTCGACTGCATCCACTCGAACCTGCACAAGACCTTCGCCACGCCGCATGGCGGCGGTGGCCCCGGTGCGGGCGCAGTCGGCTGCAAGGACTTTCTGCGCAAGTATATGCCCGGCCCGCTGGTGGTGGAGAAGGACGGTAGGCTTGCCTTCGACTATCCCGAGAAGTCCATCGGCCGCGTAAAACTGTTCTACGGCAACTTCGACGTCTGCATCAAGGCGCTGACCTATGTGCTCACGCTCGGAAGGGCCGGTATTCCAGAGGCGGCGATGAACGCTGTGCTCAACGCCAACTATATGCGCGTAAAGCTCGCGGAGAAATTCACCATGGCCTACGACGAAATTTGTATGCACGAGTTCGTCATGTCGCTGGTCGATCTGCACAAGGAGACGGGCGTTTCCGCGCTCGACCTTGCCAAGGGCATGCTCGACTACGGCCTGCATCCGCCCACGATGTACTTCCCGCTCATCGTCCACGAGGCGCTCATGGTCGAGCCCTGCGAGACCGAGAGCAAGGAGACGATGGACGAGGTCTGCGACATCTACGGCAGGCTCTTTGACCTTGCCTATTCTGACCCCGACGCGCTCCATACCGCGCCGCATGATACGCCCGTCCGCCGTCTCGACGAGGTCGGCGCGGCGCGCAACATGATCCTGCGCTATTCGTTCGCGCAATAAAAAAACACGCAATGCCGCCGCGAAAACGGCGGCATTGCTCTCAAAAGGAAAGAAACACTATGGCTGATTATCAACTCATCGTCATCGGCGCCGGTCCCGGCGGCTACGAGGCTGCGCTCCACGCGGCGAAGCTGGGCAAAAGGGTCGCCGTGGTCGAGCGGCGCGAGGCGGGCGGCACCTGCCTGAACCGCGGCTGCATCCCGACCAAAACGCTGCTCCACGCCTCCGCCATCTACCGCGACGCGAAGAACGGCGCGTACTGCGGCATCCACACCGAGGATATCCATGCCAACATGGCTGAAATTTTTGCTTACAAGCGCGCCGTTTCACAGAAGCTCTCCGCCGGCATCGAGTCGCTTTTCAAGACCGCGAAGATCGACCTGCTGCGCGGCACGGCGCTCATCACCGGCTCCGGCTGCGTCCGCGTGACGGACGCGGACGGCAGCGCCAACGACTACACCTGCGACGACATTCTCATTGCCACCGGCTCCGTGCCGTCCCGCCCGCCGATCCCGGGGCTGGAGCTTGCCATGACCTCCGACGAGCTGCTGGAGGGCTGCGACCACCTCTACCGCTCCATCGTCATCATCGGCGGCGGCGTCATCGGCATCGAATTTGCCACGTTTTACGCCGACCTCGGCTGTGCCGTCACGGTCATCGAGGGCATGGACCGCCTGCTGCCGAACATGGATAAGGAGCTGGGGCAGAACCTCGCGCTCATTCTGAAAAAGCAGGGCGTGAAGGTCTTCACGAACGCGATGGTACAGCGCGTGGAGCAGGCGGGCGAGGACCTTGCCGTACACTTCACCTGCAAGGAAACGGAGGAGACCGTCTCCGGCGAAGCGGTGCTCTGCGCCATCGGCCGCCGTGCTTACTGCGACGGCCTGTTCGCCGACGGCGTCGGCGTCGAAATGAATGGCCGCAGCATCGCGGTGGACGGGAATTTTGAAACGAGCCTGCCGCACGTCTACGCCATCGGCGATGTGTCCTCAAAAATCCAGCTCGCCCACGTCGCCACCGCGCAGGGCATTGCCTGTGTCGAGCGTTTGTGCGGTGTGCAGGATCACACCGATCTCTCGGTCGTGCCGAGCTGCATCTACTGTCGTCCCGAGATCGCGGTCGTCGGCCTCACGGAGACAGAAGCCAAGGAGAAGGGGATCCCCGTCAAGGTCGGCAAGCACGTCATGTTCGGCAACGCCAAGACGGTCATCGCCGACCCGGGCCGCTGCTTCATGAAGCTTGTCGCCCACGCCGAAACGCGCGAGCTGATCGGCGCGCAGCTCATGTGCGAGCATGCGAGCGACATGATCGGCGGCGCGGCGCAGGCGCTCGCCAACCACCTGACCGCCGAGCAATTCTGCCGCGCGATGCGCCCGCACCCTTCCTTTGAGGAGGCCATGACCGCCGCGCTTGAGGACCTGTGCGAAAAGCTTGGCTGACGCCCTGCCCGCCACGGTCCGGCACGGACCGCGGCGAAAGATGCGAACAGAAAACCCCGCAGGGCCGTTGGCCCTGCGGGGTCGATCTTTTTTTGCCGTTTGCGGTCAGTCCAGATAGCTGAACGTGACGGAACGGGTCGATGGGGTGAGAGCGGCGAAGGAGTAGCCCGCCTCAAGATAGCCCTCGATGATGGCAGGCAGGGCCTCGACGGTGGTAGTCTTGGCGCTGCTGTCATGCATGAGGATGATGGCGCGCCGCGCAGTGCCGACACCCTTGAGCGCATTGGCCGTCAGCGTTGACGAGGGCTGAATTTTGGAGAACACGGCGTCGCCGTTGGCGACGTTCTAGTCGAAGTAGACGAAGCCGCGCCGCGTCATTTCGGCGATGAGCTGCTGATGGATGCCGACATTATAGCTGTTGACGCTGCCGCCGGGGAAGCGGAAGATCTGCGGCTTGACGCCGGTGGCCTCGTAGATCTGGCAGAACATCTGGTTGAAGTCCTCCAGATACGCTTCGACCGAGGCGTAAATTTTCTTGTAGTCGTGCGAGTAGCTGTGGATAGCAAGCGTGTGGCCCGCCGCGACGATCTTCTGCATCCGCTCGAGATCGCCCTCCTCATTTGCGCCGACCACGAAGAAGGTAGCCTTGACGCCGTACTTGTCAAGAATCTCCAGAATTTCATCCGTGCGCGCCGAGGGACCGTCGTCAAAGGTCAGGTAGACGGCGTTGTCCACGTCCACGGTGCCGCGCAGCGAATCGTCGGCGTACAGCTCGGGATAAAGCTCCGTGTAGGCGGGCGCTTCGGCGGCCGGAGGCTCCGGCTCGGCCGGCGTGGGCTCGCCGCCCTCGGGCGCGGTCGACGGAAGCTGCTCCTGCATGTCTGCCAGTTGGCTGCCTGCCGCGTCGAGCTGCCGGTTCAGGCTGCGGACCTGCGCGAAGAGGTAAATGGACAGCGTGGTGGGAATGAGGATCAGCAGCAGCGTTACAGTGAAGATGACGTGCTTGAAAAACAGGACACTGCCGACGTAGGGCTCCCTATCCTCCTGCGGCTTGCTCAGATCGTAGGAGACGGGCAGTTCCTTTGCCGCGGCGTTCAAGACTTCGCCTCCATTGTGCCCTTCATCTCAACGCTGCCGTTCAGGACCGCGCCCGCCGCCACGGAGATCGTGCCGGTGACAACACTGCCGCTCACGCGCGCGTTAGCGTCCATCTGGGTGTTGCCGCTGATGCGGATGTCGCCGTTGATCTCGCCGGCGCACAGCAGAGACTGCGCCGTGATGTTGCCCGTGACCTTGGAATCCTCGCTGACGGTGACGGGACCGTTCGCGGTGATATCGCCGATGAGGGTGCAGCCGGTGAGCTTCACGCTGCCCGCCGTGATATTGCTCTGCAGGTTGGAGCGCAGCAGCACGCTGCCCTCGGAGGTCACGTCGCCCTTGAGCTCACCAGCGATCTCAATGTCGCCCTTGGCGCGGAAGGATCCCTCAAAGACCGTGCCGGGGGCAAGAAAGCTGGCGGCGGGTCTGGCCTCGGGTGTCTTGACTGGAGCGTGATCCACGCTCTTTTTCTCCGCACCAGGGGCGCTCTTGACCTCGACGGACGCGCTCTTGACCTGCACCGGAGCAGTACTTGCCGCCTCGGAGCCGTCTCCGCCGACGCCGAACATTTCGTACATAGCCTTCTTCATGTTGCTCTTCTTGTCCATGATTTTCTCTGTCCTCCCTAAAAGTCTGCGGTTGATCTGCCATGCTGAACGGGAAACCCGGTCAGGAAATAAAAACGTGACGCGTCCTTATTCCAAAATTCGAGGGGAAGCGACTTGTTTCCCGACAATTTTACAAAATAGAGCATACCACAATATTTGAGCGGGTGCGAACAATCTGCCTGAAATGTATGTTTTTACGGCACGAAATGCATACCGCGCCTGCCGGACTCTTGGCAGAGCCGGGAAAATATGGTATGATGAGACGAAAATCATGCGGTGCGGGCGGCACGGAGCCGGTGGACGCGTCGGACGGCAGAGAGGCGGCGGAGCGCTTCCGAGCCTCGGCGGAGGGCAGCTTCGACGCCATTTTGATGGATATGATGATGCCGGGACTGGACGGCTGCGAGGCGACGCGGGCCATTCGCGCGATGGAGCGGCCCGACGCAAAGGCGGTCCCCATCCTCGCCATGACGGCGCAGGCCTTTGCGGAGGACCGTCGCCGCGCGCAGGAGGCCGGAATGAACGACTATCTGACCAAGCCGCTCGACGCGGCGACGCTCGTGCGGGCACTGCGTGTATGGCGGAAGAAATAGAAAGCGCAGCACCGCGCGGCAGTACCGCGCGGTGTTGCGGGACGCGTGAGGGCGGGAGCCCTCTGTGCAAAATTTTCAAGAAAACAAAGGAGAGCGAGAAAATGGAGCTTTGCTTCAATGAAATGATCGTGATGAAAAACGGCACGCTGCCGGAGGATATCGTGCTTTGCGCACAGGCGGGCTTTTCCGCCGTCGAGCTGCGCAAGGGTACGCTCCTGCGCTATCTGCGCGGCGGCGGGGCGCTGGAGGCTCTGCGGCAGACGCTGGAGGAGCAGCACGTCCGCGCGGCGAGTCTGAACGCGCTCGAGAGCATTTCCTTTCAGACCAAGGCCGGCGGGCGGATGCTGCGCGAGCTGAGCGAATGGTGCTTTGCGGCCTGCCGCGTGCTCGGCTGCGGCTGCATGGAGGTCATCGCGTCCTTCCACGTGCCGGAGGGGATCTCCGCGGCGGCGATCTGCCGCGAGACTGCCGATTCGCTGCTGCGGCTCTCGGACGCCGCGGCGGACTACGGCGTGCGGCTGGCGCTGGAATTTATGGCGGTGCCGGGCAGCTCCGTGCGGACCTTCGCGCAGTGCGCGGAGATCCTGGAAACCGTGGACCGCGCCAACGTGGGGATGCTGCTCGACACCTGGCATTTCTGCGCCGGCGGCTCGCGACCGGAGGAGCTGTCGGCTCTGCGCGGCGACCGGCTCTTTATGGTCCATGTCAGCGACTGCCCGGCGCGCGCCCCGTTCACGGCGCAGCGCGCGGAGAGCTACTGGCCCGGCGAGGGCGACGCTCCCTTGGAGGAGCTGCTGCGGAGCGTCCGGGCGACCGGCTACGACGGCCCCTGCTCTGTCGAGGTCATGGACCCGAATGTGCTCGCCTTGCCGGCGGGGGATGCCATCTGCCGCGCGGCGGAGACGATGAAGCCGCTGCTTGCGCGGGTGGAGCGGTAAACGCGCTCAGCCCTCTGCACGGAGGATCACCGGCTCGCCTGTGCAGAAAAGAATACCGTTTTTCACGGTGACGGTACTGCGGTCGATGAGGTTTTCATACACGCCGTCGGCGGCGTCCACGCGCACATCGGCGGCCTTTGCCTTGAGGGAGAATACGCCCACAAAGCGCTTGCCCGCGCTTCCGCGCTGAAGGAGCGCGAGGTCGTTCGCATCGTCCGCGTCGGCGAAGAACCAGTCGGCGCTGCCAAGCTGGTGCTTGACTGCGTACAGGCGGCGCAGCAGACCGCTCAGATCATGACCGGTGCGGCGGTCGATGGGGTCGAGGTCAAAAAGGCTGGGCAGATGGTCGTTTTCAAATTCCTGCCCCGCGTAGAGCAGCGTCGTGCCCTTGAGAAAATAGAGCATTGCCGTGTCGTTCACGAGCGCGCGCTCGTCGCGCACAAGGGAGGCGATGCGCGGCTGGTCGTGGTTTTCCAGAAAGCGGAGCTTGTTGTAGTTCGCGGGGTAGCAGGTTTCCTGAAAATTCAGCGCGTCCAGATAGCGGCTCAGGGGGACCTCGCCGCGCAAATACCGGTCGAATACCTCGCGCACGTCGTACTCGTATTCCAGATCGAAGGCACGAAACACCTCGCCGTCCGACGCGGAATAGACGCCGTGCCGCCGCGCGAGACAGCCATAGCTGCGGTGGACCGTTTCGGCGAGCCATACGCAGTCCGGGTTTACATCAGCGACCGCCGCGCGGGCCTGCAGCCAGAATTCCACAGGGACGAAAGACGCCACATCGCAGCGGAAGCCGTCCACCAGACCGGCCCACATTACAAGCGTATCCGTCAGATATTGCCAAAGCCCGCGGTTGGAGTAGTCCAGGTCGATGACGTCGGCCCAGTCGCCGAGCTTGTTGCCCGGCTTGCCGTCGGAGTCGTGGTAGAAGTATTCCGGATGTTCGCGGTAGAGCACGGAATCAGGCGAGGTGTGGTTGTAGACCACGTCGATCATGCATTTCATGCCGTGCGCGTGGATCTCGCGCACCAGCGCTTCAAAGTCCTCCATCGTGCCGTAGGCAGGGTTGACGGCGCGGTAATCGCGGTTGGCATAGGGGCAGCCCAGCGTGCCTTTCTTGCCCTCGACGCCGATGGGGTGAATGGGCATCAGCCAGATGATATCCGTCCCCAGCGCGCGGATGCGGTCGAGGTCGGGAATGACGGCGCGGAAGGTGCCCGCCGGCGTGTGATTGCGGACGTAAATGGAATAGATCACCTGATTTTGCAGGCGCGGATCGGTGTTTGCAGCCATGCGGCGTTGCCTCCTCAATGCTTTATGCCGCGATTGTAACACAATATTTTACTTTTGCAAGAGGGGCGTTTCCACAAAAGGAAGCGTCCCTTTTCGACCAGCGTCCGACGATTCGTCGGATACAGCTTCATAAAGGACACAGCGGGGCGGCCCATCGGGCAGATCG